>OCPY01000743.1_pt1 | contig 19171 bp, 11 predicted proteins | sample 1538821 | NCBI WGS metagenome assembly OCPY01 (sample SAMN04571728, study PRJEB22368) | human gut metagenome | biome: human gut; material: stool | host: Homo sapiens | place: Luxembourg | collected 2012-12-07 | reverse complement strand
TAAGACCGACGTCGCGCGCAAATCGATGTTCACCACGCATTCGCTTCCTTTGTCGATTCTGATCGAAGAGATTGAGCAATCGTGTGATGATATCGTCTTCGTCGGGATTCAGCCGGGCGACACGGAGTTCTACAACCCCATGTCCCCGGAAGTCTTTGAGGCCGTCGACGCCGTGTACGACGCCGTGGCCGCCAACGACTTTTCCCACTTTGTCCGCTTGGGGCAAGAGCAATAGGAGCGCTTGTTCCTGCTGATTAGGAAAGAAGTGATTGACATGGCAGATTCCAAGGTGGAGTACCCCTCTCCCGATTGCCTGGCGCCCGCCGCGATCGAGGCCAAGACCGAGGCCGCCGGCGTGACCAAGGCTAACCTGCCGGTCGCTAAGGCCTTTCTGTTGGCAATGTTCGCCGGCGCGTTTATCGCCTTCGGCGGCCTGTTCTTTACCGTGTTCTTGAGCGACAGCACGCTGGGCTGGGGCGCTCAGCGCGTCGTGGGCGGTCTGTGCTTTTGCCTGGGCCTGGTGCTCGTGCTGGTGTGCGGCGCCGAGCTGTTTACCGGCAATTCGCTTATGGTCTGCGCACTCAAGAGCAAAAAGATCACCCTGGTTCAGATGCTCAAGGCCTGGGTCGTCGTGTGGGTCGGCAATTTTGTCGGTGCCCTGTTCATCGTCTTTTTGGTGTACATGGCCGGCATCTATAAGCTCAACGGCGAGGCGGTCGCCAATTCCATGGTGAGCGTCGCCGCCGGCAAGGTGACGATCGACTGGGTGACGATCTTCTTCCGCGGTATCCTGTGCAACATCTTTGTGTGCCTGGCCGTGTGGATCGGTACCGCCGGCAAGACCGTGGTCGATAAGGTCGTGGGCATTCTGCTGCCCATCGCCGCCTTTGTGGCCTGCGGTTTTGAGCACTGCGTTGCCAACATGTACTTTTTGCCCATGGGTGCCGTGATGCACGCGTGCGGCTATGGTGTCGACGTCGCCGGCGCCGATGCACTCAACGCCGCGGGCATTGCGTTTAACCTGTCCGCCGCCACGCTGGGCAACATCGTGGGCGGCGCGGTTCTGGTCGCGCTCGGCTACTGGTTTATCTACGCCAAGAAGTCCGAGGCGTAAGATACCGTCTGTTTGACATTGGGCCTCCCGCGGGGCGTTGCCGTGCGGGAGGCTTTTTGGGTCTGGGGCTCGTTTTCGGGCTGTTGACCTGTTGTGTTTGGCTGGTGAAAGGGGTAATCGAGATGGCATCTGCTGTGGAGCGTGACGGTCGCGCCGTGGTGACCACATGCGGGGGATGCTATGCCGATTGCGCCTTTGCGGCACACGTTGAGGACGGTCGCGTGGTGGCCGAGTTGCCGGTGCCGGGGCATCCGTGCGCGGCGCGTGCCCTGTGCGCCCGCGGGCGCCATCGCCTGGACATGCCGTTTGACGAGCGCGACCGGATTTTGCATCCCATGCGTCGACGAGCTGATGGCTCGGGGTTCGATGCGATTTCGTGGGATGAGGCGTTCGCGCAGATCGCAGCGCGCCTTTGGGAGATTGTTGACGGGCATGGTCCCCGTGCGCTGGGCATGACGCTCGGCGTGCCCTCGTTCGACCGCTACTGGGCGCATCGCTTTATGCATGCGCTTGGTTCGCCCAACGTGTACGGTGCCGACGGTGCCTGTGAGGTAAGCCGACTTACCGGTTGGGAGCACAGCTTGGGCTATAGTCCCGCCTCCGACCTGGCGCATACCGATTGCATCATGTACCTGGGGCGTTCCATCGTCGATTCGTCGACGATGGGGGCCGTTGATGCGCTCAACGATGCCCGTCGCCGTGGGGCGAAGATCATCGTGGTCGACCCCCGGCGCAGCGGCTCGGCTGCGCTCGCCGACCGCTGGTTGCGCGTACGCCCGGGCTGCGACCTGGCCTTGCTGCTGGGCATTGCGCATGTGCTCATTGCCGAGGACTTGTATGACCACGAGTTCGTGACCCTCTATACCACGGGTTTTGACGAGCTGGTGCAGGCGGCCCATGCTTGGACGCCCGAGTGGGCCGAGTCGATGTGCGACGTGCCTGCCGCAGAGGTTGTCGCGACTGCGCGAGATTTGGCTGCCGCGGCGCCTGCTGCGGTGGTGGACGCTGGCTTTCATGGTGGCATCGGTATCGCGTATGCCAATAGCACCCAGACCGCGCGCGCTATCTGCTTGGTCGATGTGCTGCTGGGCTGTATTGGACATGCGGGCGGCGCGCTCAATCCACCTACACCGCTTGCGCTGGGCGACCTTGATCCCGCACGCTTTGCGACGCCGTCAATGCCGCGTGAGCCCAAGTTGGGGTCCGAGCGCTATCCGCTGGTCGATCCGGTGCGCGGTCTGTGCACGACCATCGGTCAGTCGATTCTTGCCGGCGATTTGCGTGGACTCATCGTCTATGCCAGTAACCCCGGTGCGGGCTATGGCAATGCGCAGGCTTGGTTGGGTATTTTGCAGCAGCTTGACTTGCTCGTGACGATTGATATTCGCTGGTCCGAGACAGCGCGCGCTTCTGACTTCGTGCTGCCCGACGTGACGTATCTGGAGGCCGACCGCGGCGTGGGAACGGTGGCGGGCGTCAACGATGCGCGCGTGTTCTACCGCAACGCCGTGCTGCCCGTGCAGCATGACGACACGCGTCCCGGTCGGGAGATTTTTGCCGGTCTGGCGCAGGCGTGTGGCGTGGGCGAGTACTTCCAGTTTACGTCTGACGATCTGGCGGCTGCCCAGGTGGCACCGTTTGGGATCGATCTGGACGAGCTCAAGGAACGCGGCTGGGCCGACACGGGCGTTGCACTGCCGTCGCGTACGGGCGAGCCGGTGATTCCGCTTGCCGGCGGCAAGATTGCGCTGGCAAGCGACATATGGGAGCGAGCCGGCATGGGTCGTGTACCCAACTGGATCGCTCCCATGGTGGAGCCTGCCCCGGGGATGTTTCGCCTCATTAGCGGTAACCGTCCCTTTGAGTCGCACACCTCGCGCAGGCTTGCGGCCCAAGGTGCCGCCGAGGCTGGATCGGACCTGGATGCCGTGCAGATGAATGCCGATGCCGCCACTCGCATGGGTATTGCCGACGGCGAGATCGTCGAACTCGTGAGCGATATGGGCCGCGACCGCGTGCGCGTGGAGACGACGCCGTATCTGCATCCGGCGTGCATCTTTACGTCGGCCGCCCCCGGCGGGCGTTCGTTTGGCGCCGATGCCGGTGGCGCTCAAGCCTTGGGCGTGGGCCCGCTCGACCATACACCTTTGCGTTGGGACCCGTTGACGGGTGCCGCGCTCACCCAGGAAAACGCCGTTCGCGTGGAAAAGATCGCGGCGCGCGAGGATAATAACGAGTGATTGACTCAGCTGATGTATTCGACTGATCCACGTTTCTTTTGAAAGGCCGCACATGAGCGATAGCCAGAACATGTCCGATGAGGTGCGCGCCCACCTGCGCGCCATTCCCTCCGTCAACGAGTTGCTTGCCGAGTGGCCGGTAGTTAAGGCGGCGGGGGAGACCTGCGACGCGGTGGTGCATGCCGCCGTCACGGCCGAGCTCGACGAGGAGCGCGCCGCCATTCGCGCCGGCGCTGCCCCGCGTTCCAAGCGCGACCTGGCCTTGGCCATCGAGTGGCGTGCGCACCGCTCCGCGTTGCCGAGCCTGCGCCCCGCCGTCAACGCCACGGGTGTGGTCATCCATACCAACTTGGGCCGCGCCCCGCTCGCAGAGTCGGCGGCAAGGGCCGTGGCCGAGGTCGCGCGCGGGTACAGCACGCTCGAGTACAGCGTGGACACCTGCTCGCGCGGGTCGCGCAAGGAGCATGCCGCGCAGCTGATCCGCTCGCTTACCGGTGCTGAGGACGCGCTGGTCGTCAACAATAACGCCGCCGCGGTGCTGCTGGTGCTTGCCACCCATGCCGCAGGCAAGGAGGTCATCGTCAGCCGCGGCGAGCTTGTCGAGATTGGCGGCAGTTTCCGCATCCCCGATGTCATGGCGGCTTCGGGCGCCAAACTCGTCGAGGTCGGCGCCACCAACCGCACGCATCTGGGCGACTACGAGCGCGCCATCACGCCCGATACGGCCATGATCCTCAAGGTCCATCCTTCCAACTATCGCATCGAGGGCTTTCACGAGGAAGTGGGCTCTCGGGAGCTTGCCGCCCTGGCCCACAAGCATGGTCTGCTGTTCTACGAGGACCAGGGCTCGGGCGCGCTTTTGCCCGATGACATCCTGGTGCGCGGCGGCGAAGAAACCACGCCGGCTTCGGTCGCGGCAGGGCTCGATCTGGTGTCGTGCTCGGGCGATAAGCTGCTGGGTGCCGCGCAGGCGGGCATTATCATGGGCCGTCGCGATCTGGTCCAGGCCTGCGGCGCACATCCGCTCATGCGCGCTCTGCGTCCGGGCAAACTGGCTCTGTCGGCGCTCGAGGCCACGCTGCGTATCTACATGGATGGCGCCGATGTTGCCCATCGCGATATTCCGGTGCTCAGCATGCTTACGCTGCCGCAGGCTCATTTGGAGCGTCGCGCACGTAAGTTGCGCGATCGTATGGTCGCCGGGCTCGATAAGGCAGGTTGCCCGTGTGCCGTTGAGTTGGAGATCGTCGAGGAATCGTCGACCCCCGGTGGCGGCTCGCTGCCTACCGTGGAGCTGCCCACGATGTGCGTTGCCGTGCGTCTTGTTGACGAGCGCCTGACGGTCGACGCGCTCAAGCGCTCGCTTGTCCAGGACTTCGACACGCCGGTCGTCACGCGAGCTTCGCACGATCGCATTTTGTTTGACGTCCGTACGCTCGTGGGCGACCGCGATATAGAGACGGCGGCGTCGACGCTTGCCGCATGCGTTAAGAAGGCGATTGCTCGATGAGTGAGGTTCAAACGCTGGTGGAGTGCCCCGTTATCGTTGGCACGGCGGGCCACGTCGACCACGGTAAGTCGGCACTGATCGAGGCGCTGACCGGCAAGAATCCCGACCGTCTGGAGGTTGAGCGCCGTCGCGGTATGACCGTGGAGCTTGGCTTTGGCGAGCTGGCGCTGCCGAGCGGCAAGATCGTGGGCCTGGTCGACGTGCCGGGCCACGCGCATTACCTGCGCGCTATGGTGCAGGGTGCCACGGGCATCGACGTGGCCGTGCTGGTGGTTTCGGCCGTCGAGGGCGTGATGCCGCAGACCCGCGAGCACGTGCATGTGCTGGAACTGCTGGGCGTCACACACATGGTGGTCGCGCTGACGATGTGCGACCTGGCTGATGCCGAGATGACCGAGCTTGCCGAGCTCGATGTCGATGACTTTTTGTCGGGTACCGTGTTTGCAGGCGCGCCGATCGTGCCCGTGTCGTCCAAGACCGGCGAGGGGATCGATGACCTACTGGCTACGCTTGACGAGCAGGTTGCCGCTTGCTGGGATGCCTGCCGTGCTCGTGCCGAGCTCACCGATGCCGCACCGCGCCTGCCTATCGACCGCTGCTTTACGATCAAGGGCGTCGGCACCGTCGTGACGGGAACGCTGCACGATGCGCCGGTTGCGGTGGGCGACGAGCTGATGGCCTTGCCGTCGCGTACGGTCTGTCGCGTGCGCGGGATTCAGGTGCATGGCGATACGCCGCGCGCGCTGCCTGGTCAGCGTGTGGCGCTCAACCTGGTTGGTGACGGTGTCGCGGCGCTTGACCGTGGCGAGATGCTGGGCGTGGCGGACCGCTTTGGTCAGACGCTGCGCTTTATGATGACGTTCACCTACCTGGGCCGCGAGGGCGCCAAGCCGCGCGTGCTTGAGTCGGGCGCGCGTGTGCATGTGATGGCCGGCACGGCCGAGGTCGTCGGCCGCATCATGCTTTTGGAGGGCGAGGCCCCCATGGCGGTGGGCGAGACCCGTACCGTGCAGGTGCGCCTGGATGATCCGCTGCCACTGCGTGCCGGAGACCGTGCCGTGGTGCTGTCGTATTCGCCCGTTATGCTCATCGGCGGCGGGCGCGTGCTGCTATCGCGCTGCCGTCGCTCGCGTGAGCTTTCTGCCGGCGAGCGCGCACTGTTTGCGGCGCTTGAGTCCGGCGATATCGCGGGCGGTGTGGGCGCTTGGTTGGCGCTGCAGATGCTGCCGGTTACGGCGGTTGATGTCGCCGAGGCTTTGGATCTTGGTGTCGGCGAGGTCGATGCCGCGTTGCGCGGGTTGGCGGCGCAGGGCTCTGTTCGCAAGCTTGCCGTGGGTGATGCGGACCTCTTGGCGGACACCGTGGTGCTCGACGCTGCGATGGATGCACTGGCGGCGACCCTGTCAGCCATGCACGCGGCGGCTCCCAAGGAGACGGGCTTTACGCCCGGCGCCGTTGCCCATGCTGCGTGGCCAGCCGCTGATGAAGACGTTGCCGCGGCTCTGATTGCCGAGGGCTGCTCGCGTGGTGTGTGTGCCTCGGAGGGCGCCGAAGTGTTCGACCCGCACTCCGCTGCCGCCGCGGCGCGCGTGGTGCACGAGGCTTGCGAGCGCATCGTTTCCTTGCTGGACGAAGCTGACCTCGATGCACCGACGTTGCCCGAGGTGGGCGAGCAGCTGCAGCTCGATCGCGACACCATGACGCGTGCCCTGCGCGAGCTTTCGCTCAATCGCTCGATCGTTAAGGTCGAGCGCGACGTTGCCCTGTCTGCCGCCGCCGAGGCCCATGCGCGTGAGCTCGTCGCCGCCGCCATCGCCGATGCCGGTGGCGCTGCCACCACGAGCGTGCTGCGCGAGGCGCTGGGTGTGTCGCGCAAGCGTGCCATCAGCATCTTGGAACACCTGGATGCCGTGCGCTTTACGGTGCTCGACAAGGATGCCGGCGGTCTGCGCTCCCTGCGCTAGGCCGGTCACTCGCTCCCGCCTCCTCAGTTGCGGTGAAATAGTTCCTATTTGGAGGCTTTGGCAGCAAATACAGGAACTATTCCACCGCAACTTCTTGCTCGTCTTTTTGGGATGGGGCCTGTTTGGTTTGGTAAAATACCGCCGCACTTGGGAACGGATGGGCTCCGGTGGGCTCCGCGGTCCTCAAAACCGTTGCGAGGCGTGCAAAACGTCTTGGATGTGTTCGATTCACATACGTTCCCGCCATACGCTACCAGCGCTTTTGTGCTCGCGGTCTTGCTGCGTGCCGCAAAGGCGCTGTTTTGTTTTTGCACGAGCTTTTCGTAGCGCTGCTATTTCGGTGGCTGTATTTAGCTTCGTGCACCGGGTCTCGAGCATGCTGATGGAGGTGTTTTGCCGTATGACTACCGTAAGACGTGCCGATCTTTCTTGTGTCGTCCAAGCGGGTGGGCTGTCCTCGCGCATGGGCTGTGATAAGGCGCGCATGGCGTTTTGCGGCGAGCCGCTCATCGAACGCGTGCTGGGTCGGCTGGCGCCAGTTTCCGGCGAGTTGGTCGTGACGACGTCGCGTCCCAGCGAGCTTGCCTACCTTGAGGAGCGCGCGTTTGGCGGCCTGGTGCCGCGAATAGTGTCGGACCTTGAGGGGCCGGCGGGCGCCATGCGCGGCATCGCGAGTTCGCTGACTGCGGCCCGGCTGCCGCTCGTTGCTATCGTCGCCTGTGATATGCCGTTTGTCTCGCCGGAACTCATCGGCGCGCTTGCCGATCGTGTTGAGGCCGAGGCGCTCGACGTGTGCGTGCCGCGCGAGGAGCGGGGGATTGAGCCGCTTTGCGCCGTCTGGCGCCGTGACGCGTGTGCGCCGGTTGCCCAAGAGCTGCTCGCCGGTGACCGTCAGCGAATCCGCTGCCTGATCGACCGGGTGAATGCCGGGTATTTGGACGAGCCTCAGATTGTCGCGGTCGCCGACTCGACGCTCTGCTTCGAGAACGTCAATACGCCCGAGGAGTTTGCGGCGGCCGAGTTACTCGCCTAGACGATTGGAGTTGCCATGTCTCACGATATTTGTCCCGACACGGGAGAACCTTGCACTTGCGACGGGTCCGAACCCTGTACCTGCGGTTGCGGTGGCTGTGGACATACTGCGGAAGAGGAAGCGGCCGCCGCGGCGTATCGTGATGCACACCGCGAAGGCCCGTCCGGTGATGCTCTCGACCATGAACGCAAGATCATCGTTTCGTTCGATAGCACCTTCGATGTGATGGAATGCGAGCAGCTGTGCCTTGCCGCCGGTGTGCCCGGGCGCATCATGCCGCTGCCCGGCTCCATCACCGCCGGCTGCGGGCTGTGCTGGGCCATGCCGTTCTCGGGCGATGCCCTCGCCGCCTTCCGCGCCGCCACCGAGGGCTGCATAACCCCCGCCGACTACCATCAGCTCGTCCTCTAACCACCAAAACCATCACAAAGGTGCCTGTTCCCAATGTGGTGGTTTGGAACACGTGGACGAAACAGGTTTGAAACACGGGTTTTGCACGTCAGACACTCAAAAACGCTTCTACCTGCATCGTAATCAAAACGAAACATCCGCTCGTCGGCTTATGCGAAACTTTGCCGCAACAGTGCGATATTATCCATACTCGATATAGTTCGCGGCGCATAGGGTGCCGCGACCAACATTTTTCGTTTCCCATCATTGGAGGAAGCATGAGCTACACGCAGAAAGTTCTCGAAGAGCTCAAGGCCCGCTATCCCGAGCAGCCTGAGTTCATCCAGGCCGCGACCGAGATCCTCGGCACCATCCAGCCGGCGCTCGACGCCCACCCCGAGTACGAGGAGGCCGCCCTGCTGGAGCGCCTCGTCGAGCCCGAGCGCATCGTCATGTTCCGTGTTCCCTGGGTCGACGACCAGGGCAAGGTTCAGGTCAACCGCGGTTACCGTGTCGAGTTCAACTCTGCCATTGGACCCTACAAGGGAGGCCTGCGCTTTAACCCGACGGTCACCCTGGGTATGCTCAAGTTCCTGGGTCTGGAGCAGATACTCAAGAACAGCCTGACCACCCTTCCCATGGGCGGCGGCAAGGGCGGCTCCGACTTTGACCCCAAGGGCAAGTCCAACAACGAGATCATGCACTTCTGCCAGTCCTTCATGACCGAGCTCTATCGCCACATCGGCCCCAACACCGACGTTCCCGCCGGCGACCTGGGCGTTGGCGGCCGCGAGGTTGCCTACCTGTTCGGTCAGTACAAGCGCCTGACCAACGAGTGGACCGGCGTCCTCACCGGCAAGGGCCTCTCCTTTGGCGGCTCGCTCGCCCGTACCGAGGCCACCGGCTACGGCCTGGTCTACTTTGTGGACGAGTACCTCAAGAGCCGCAGCGACTCCTTCGAGGGCAAGAACGTCGTCGTTCACGGCTCCGGTAACGTCGCCATCTACGCCGTCCAGAAGGTCTCCCAGCTCGGCGGCAAGGTGCTCGCATGCTCCGATACCCACGGCTGGGTCGAGGATCCCGACGGCATCGACTACACCGTGCTCGAGCACATCTACAACAAGAAGCGCTCCGGCCACGACAAGGGCGTTACGCTCGCTATGTACGTTGACGAGAAGCCCAACTCCGTGTGGCACGAGGGCGACGGCCGTGGCGTTTGGCAGCTGCCCTGCGACATCGCGCTGCCCTGCGCTCGCGAGAACACGCTGCTGCTCGAGGACGCCCAGGCGCTCGTCGCCAACGGCTGCAAGGTGGTCGGCGAGGGCGCGAACATGCCTACGACCATCGAGGCCACGACCTACTTCCAGGAGAACGGCGTTGCCTTTATGCCCGGTAAGGCTGCCAACGCTGGCGGCGTACTCGTGTCCGGCCTGGAGATGAGCCAGAACGCCGAGCACCTGTCCTGGACCTTCGAGGAGGTCGACGGCAAGCTCGAGCAGCTCATGCGCGGCATGTTCCACAACGTGGACGACACCGCCAAGGAGTATGGCCAGGAGGGCAACTTCGTCATGGGCGCCAACATCGCCGGCTTCCTGAAGGTCGCCGACGCCATGCTCGCCCAGGGCGTCTGCTAAATCTTCGCTCGACATAGCATCGCAGAAGGCTCCCAGCCATCTTGGCTGGGAGCCTATTTTGATCCGCATGGGACGGAGGAAAACGGATCATTTCCCTCGGCCCTCTGCCGACCGCCCCTTAAGTTGCGGTGAAATACGGACTGTTGGGCGCCCTAAGCCCGACAAATAGTCCGTATTTCACCGCAACTTATGGATGGGAGGGAGGTTTTTGTGCTGTGGAAGGTTACGGCCCCTCGTTTGGTACACTTAAAAGTACTGGACAAGTGGAGAGATGGGGGAGAACGTGCTCAAGTTCGGTACCTACGTCCGTGTTGGAAACGCGGCCGAAGCCTATGAGCTCTTGCAGAAGAACCGCAACAACAAGATTGTGGGCGGCGGTATCTGGATGCGCCTGGGTTCGCGTCGTGTGGCGACGGCGATTGACCTTTCGGCCTGCGGGCTCGATCAAATCGAGGAGACCGAGACCGAGTTTCGCATCGGTGCCATGTGCACCCTGCGCCAGCTCGAGCGTCATGCCGAGCTCAACGCACTTGTCAACCATGTCTTTGAGTTCGCTGTCCACGATATCGTGGGCGTGCAGCTGCGCAACACTGCCACGGTGGGCGGCAGCATCTACGGCCGCTTTGGCTTCTCGGACGTGCTCTCCGCCTTCCTCGCGCTCGATTCCTATGTCGAGCTGACGGGTGCCGGCCGCGTGCCGCTCGCCGAGTTCGTGGACATGGGCTATGTACGTGACGTGATCGAGCACGTCGTGGTCGTCAAGCACGATTACCGTGCGAGCTACGAGGCCGTGCGCAAGGCCGCGACCGACTTCCCCTCCTTAAACGTCACCGCCGCCTGGTGGGACAACAGCTGGCACGTCACCGTGGGTGCCCGCCCGCTGCGCGCGACCCTGCTGCAGGGCGAGGCATGTGGCCTGGTGAATGAGCAGCCTTCCGAGGGCGAGCTTCGCGCCCTTGCCGCATCCGTGCGTGCCCTGAGCTACGGCACCAACCTGTGGGGCTCGGCCGACTACCGCCGCCGCATCTCGGCCCCGCTGGCGATTCAGGCCGTGCGCCGCGCCGCCGGCATCGAGCTTTCGGCTGCGCTTGCCCACGAGCTCGAGGGCGTGCAAGTGCCTAAGTTTGCCACGGACGAGTATTCCTGCCGCCGCGTGCCCGGCGTCGATTCTAGCGAGGTGCGCTAATGGCTGCCAAACTCATCGATCTTTCCTTTACGCTCAACGGTCGCAAGGTCAAGGTTCAGATTGCCCCCGATACCATGCTCTTTTCGCTTTTGCGTGAGCAGGGTTGCGCGTCGGTGCGCTGTGCCTGCGAAACCACCAACTGCGGCCTGTGCACGGTGTGGCTCGACGGCGACCCGGTGCTGAGCTGCTCGGTTCCCGCCGCCCGTGTAGAGGGCCACACCATCACCACGCTCGAGGGCCTCAAGGCCGAGTCCGAGGCGCTTGCCCGCGCGATGGCTGCCGAAGGTGCCGAGCAGTGCGGTTTTTGCGCCCCCGGCCTCATCATGAACGTGCTAGCGCTTGCCCGGGCCGCCAAGGAGGACCCGAGCCTCGTCGCCACGCGCGAGGAGCTCTCGCGCCAGCTCGCCGGCAACCTCTGCCGTTGCAGCGGCTACGAGAGCCAGCTGCGCGCCATCGTCCGCTTCCTTAACGAGTCCGGCGTGCAGGTGGGCTTTGAGATGCCCGAACTGCCGGTCAACGATACCAGCTGCGACGGCGTCACCTACAAGCAGATTACCCACAAGCTGCCCAAGAAGGATTCGAAAGCCCTGCTCGAGGGCCGTCCCGTCTACACGGGCGATATGGTGCCCGCCGGCGCGCTCATCGTCAAACTCAAGCGCAGCCCCTATGCCCGCGCCAAGATCCGCTCCATCGACACCTCGCGCGCCCTTAAGGTGCCCGGCGTGGTGGGCGTCTACACCTACGAGGACGTACCCCAGCGCCGCTTTACTATCGCCGGCCAGAGCTATCCGCAGCCGAGCCCCTACGACCGCTTGATCCTCGAGAACCTCGTCCGTTACCAAAACGAAGAGGTGGCGATCGTCGCCGCCGAGACCGAGGAGGCCGCCGACAAGGCGCTCAAGCTCATCAAGGTCGACTACGAGGTGCTCGAGCCCCTGCTCGACTTTACCCAGGCACTCGATAACGACATCGTGGTCCACCCCGAGGGCGACGTGACCTTTATGTTCCCGCAGGGCGGCGACGTTGCTCGCAACCTGGTGTGCAGCGGTACCAGCGATTTTGGCGATCTGGACGAGGCATTCGCCCAGAGCGACATCGTCTTTGAGCGCACCTACACCAGCCAGGCCACGCAGACCGCGCCTATGGAGACCTTCCGCGCCTTCGCGACGACCGACGCGTTCGGGCGCATCTCGGTGACAACCTCGACGCAGGTGCCCTTCCACGTGCGCCGCATGGTCGCGCAGTCGCTCGACATCCCGCAGTCGCAGGTGCAGGTCATCAAGCCGCGCATCGGTGGCGGCTTTGGCTCCAAGCAGACGGGCTGCTGCGAGATCTTCGTGGCGTTCGTCACTCAGCAGACCGGCCGTCCGAGCTATTGCTGCTACACCCGCGAGGAGACCATCACCGCGGGCAACTCGCGCCACCAGATGCAGATGACCGTTAAGCTGGGCGCCATGAACGACGGCACCATCACGGCCATCGATCTGCATACGCTGTCCAACGCCGGTGCTTATGGCGAGCACGCTACCACGACGATCGGCCTTTCGGGCCACAAGAGCCTGCCCATCTACAACCACGTGAAGGCGAGTCGCTTTAGCTGGGACGCCGTCTACACCAATACCAACCGCGGCGGCGCGTATCGCGGCTACGGTGCCACCCAGGGCCAGTTTGCCGTCGAGAGCGCCGTCAACGAGCTTGCCGACATGCTGCACATGGATCCCGCTGACCTGCGCCTTAAGAACATTGTGCGCGAGGGCGAGGTCATGCCGCAGTACTACAACGAGAAGCTTAACGCCTGCGCGCTCGACCGTTGCCTGCTGCGCGCGATGGACATGATCGGTTGGCGCGACAAGCCGCTGGCCGTGGACCTGGGCGACCGCGTGCGCGCCCTGGGCTGCGCGCTCACCATGCAGGGCTCGGGCATTTCCAACGTGGATATCGCCGGCATCGACATGCGCCTGGAAGAGGACGGCTTCATTACCATCGGTACCGGCGCCACCGATAACGGCATGGGCGTCGACACGATCCTGGCGCAGATTGCCGCCGAGGAGCTGGGCGTGGAGAGCTCGCTCATTGTGGTGCGCGGCGTGGACACCGATGTGTCGCCGTTCGATGCCGGCTCGTACGCGAGCTCGGGCACGTACGTGACGGGCCTTGCCGCCAAGAACGCAGCGGCCGAGTTGCGTGAGAAGATTTGCGCCAAGGCCGCCCAGATGTGGGACGTGGACGCCGCCGACGTGGTCTTCGATGGCCAGTACGTGCGTCTGTCCGACGAGCGCGCCGCGCGCGAGCAGAACCGCTACCTCACGCTGCGCGACTTTGCCAACCTGTGCGTCAAGAACATTGCGGGCGGGGACGCGCTCACCTCGCATGCCTCTGCCTGCCTGCCCGTTTCGCCTCCGCCGTTTATGGCCGGCATTGCCGAGGTCGAGGTCGACAAGGCCACCGGCAAGGTGACTGTGGTGGACTATGCGGCGGCTGTGGACTGCGGCACCGTGATTAACGAGGCGCTCGCGCGCGTCCAGGCCGAGGGCGGCATTGCCCAGGGTATCGGCCACGCGCTCTACGAGATCGTCGAGCACGACGATCGCGGCCGCCTGCGCACCGGCAACTTTATGAGCTACAAGCTGCCCACGCGCCTGGATATCGGCAGCATTCGCGTGGCCTTTGAGCCGAGCTACGAGCCGACGGGTCCGTTTGGCGCCAAGTCGATTGGCGAGGTCGTCATCAACACGCCGCTCGCCGCCGTGGCCTCGGCCGTGGCACACGCCACCGGACATCAGGTACGCTCGCTGCCGATCACGCCCGAGAAGGCCCTGCTGGGGGAGTAGCGGGTCAGCGAACAAGTCGTAATTGGCGGGGCGGGGCAACTCGCCCCGCCTTTTGCACTCGTGGTGAGGTCGTGAGCCTGTAAAACGTGTGCGTGCGCTTGTCGCTCGTATCTGCTATCATTCCTAATCTGTGCGCTCATGCGGGCGTGGCGGAATTGGTAGACGCGCCAGATTTAGGTTCTGGTGGGATTCCCGTGAAGGTTCGAGTCCTTTCGCCCGCACCAACGCACCCGCGTCGGCTTATGCCCTCGCGACGCTTGTTGCATAAAGGTACCAGCACCTCAGATAAGCTGGGCAGTATGAGGAGGAACGTGTTGAACATCACCGCTTCTGACGTCAAGGACGCCAAGCTCACCGCTACGGTCACCATCCCGGCCGCCGACGTCGACGCCGCGATCAAGAAGGCCTACAAGGAGACCGCCAAGAAGTACCGCTTCCCGGGCTTCCGTGCCGGTAAGGCTCCCCGTCCGGTCATCGACTCCGCTCTTGGCGCCGAGGCTACCCTCGCTCAGGCCACCAACGACCTGATCGCCGCCAACGAGCCCGCCGTCCTCAACGAGCTGGACATCGTCCCCACCAAGAATGGTGACTACAAGGAGCTCGACCTCGCCAAGGATCACGAGGATTACACCTACACCGTCGAGTTCTCCCTGCGTCCCGCCGCTGAGCTCTCCTCCTTCGACGCCGTCGAGATCGAGATGCCCCCTGCGGAGGTCACCGAGTCCGAGATCAACAACCAGGTCGAGATGCTCCTCAACTACCGTGCCACCTTCGAAGACGTCGAGGGTCGCGCCGTCGAGGCCGAGGACTACGTCACCGTCGACCTCAAGGCCGTCGAGAACGCCGACAACTTCGCTGCCGAGGGCCGCATGCTCATCGCCGGTAGCGACAGCAACCCCAAGGAGTTCAACGAGGCCCTGATTGGCGCCAACGTTGACGACGTCAAGACCGTTACCTGGACCGACGAGGTCGAGGAGGGCGAGGAGGCCGAGACCCACACCGTCGAGGTCACCGTCAAGGGCATCAAGGTCCGCAACACCCCCGAGCTCACCGACGAGCTCGTCAAGTCCGACTTTGGCTTCGACAGCATCGACGCCATGCGCGACGCCATCAAGATCGAGATTGAGCAGGACAAGGCTTCCCGCCTCCCGGCCGAGAAGGAGAACCGTTGCGTCTCCGCTCTCGCCGAGCGCCTGCAGCTCGACGAGATGGACGCCGACTACGAGCAGTCCGTCTTTGAGGAGCTTGGCCAGAACTTCCTGTCCAACCTCGCTGCCCGCGGCATGACGCTGGACACCTGGCTGCCCGCTTCCGGCCTGACCATGGAGCAGTTCATCGGCGACCTGCACAAGCAGGCCAACGACGTTGCCCGTGAGTCCCTGGCTCTCGACGCCCTCGCCCGTGAGCTCAAGATCGAGGTCACTGAGGACGACGTCAACGCCGAGTTCGAGAAGGCTGGCGTCAAGGACGTCGAGGCTTCCAAGGCCGAGTTCATCGCCGACGGCCGCATGCCTGCCGTCCGCGAGTCCATCCGTCGCTCCAAGGCCGTCGACCACCTGGTCGAGAACGCCAAGGTGACCGAGGTCGACGAGACCGCCAAGGACGCCGAGTAATTCTCGCCACCTTGCCCGCGAGCGCATGCGTGCGCCCGTGATGGGGTAAAGTTATACACCGGTTATCCGGTTGCTTCGTACGGTGCCAGCCAATGCATAGCATGCGGGCACCGTACGTTTATCTAGAACCAATTTGGTCCGCAAGAGAGAAATGGAGATGCGTATGATCGCTAAGTTCGATTCCGCCCTCGTGCCATACGTTATCGAGCAGACGCCGCGCGGCGAGCGCAGCTACGATATCTATTCGCGCCTGCTCAACGACCGCATCATCTTCTTGGGCGAGGAGATCAACTCCGTCAGCGCCAACCTGGTCGTTGCCCAGCTGCTGCATCTTGAGAGCCAAGATGCCGAGAAGGATATCTCGCTCTACATCAATTCGCCCGGTGGCGAGGTCTACTCCGGCCTGGCGATTCTGGACACCATGAACTTCATTAAGCCGCAGGTCTCCACCATCTGCGTCGGTATGGCCGCGTCCATGGCCGCCGTGCTGCTTTCGGCCGGCGCCAAGGGCAAGCGCTTCTGCCTGCCGCACTCCAAGGTCATGATTCACCAGCCCAGCGGCGGTGCCCAGGGCCAGCAGACCGAGATCGAGATCGTGGCCGAGGAGATCAAGAAGACCCGTCGCGAGCTCAACCAGATCCTGTCCGATGCTTCGGGCCAGCCCATCGAGAAGGTCCAGGCCGATACCGAGCGCGACAACTACCTGACCGCTGCCGAGGCCCTCGACTACGGCCTGATCGACCGCATTGTCACCTCGCGCGACCTCGCCGCGAAGGACGCCTAGGATGGCCGGTAACATGCAGGACAACTTCGACGAGAACGGCAACCCCATCCGCTGCTCCTTCTGCGGAAAAGAGCAGGGTCAGGTTCGCCGCCTTGTTAAGGGTCCGACCAACATCTTCATCTGTGACGAGTGCGTCGCCGCCTGCTCCGAGATCCTGGAGGAGTCGCTGGCTTCGGACTTTATGGACGCTGCCCGCAACGGCAAACTGCCGGGTTTCCTCAACGATCACGGCCAGGCTTCGTCTCAGCCTGCCATGGATCCCGAGGCCGAGGGCTTTGAGCTCGAGGACGACGCGCGCCAGGTCATTACGCATGTGCCGACGCCGCACGAGATCTATGACGAGCTTTCGGCCTATGTCATGGGCCAGGAGGACGCCAAGCGCGCCATGTCGGTTGCCGTGTACAACCACTACCGCCGCGTGATCGAGGGTGGCGCCGCGCTTTCGGCCTTTGACGACGGCCTGGACTCGCAGCTCGACGACGGCATGGACGAGGTGGAGCTCGCCAAGTCCAACATTTTGCTGCTCGGTCCCACCGGTACCGGCAAGACCCTGCTCGCCCAGACGCTCGCGCGCATCCTCGAGGTGCCGTTTGCCATCGCCGACGCCACGGCGCTCACCGAGGCCGGTTACGTGGGCGAGGACGTGGAGAACATCCTGCTAAAGCTCATCAATGCCGCCGATGGCGACATTGAGCGCGCGCAGGTTGGCATTATCTACGTGGACGAGATCGACAAGATTGCCCGCAAGGCCGAGAACCTCTCCATTACCCGCGATGTTTCGGGCGAAGGCGTTCAGCAGGAGCTGCTGCAGATCGACACGACCAACATCCTGTTCATCTGCGGCGGTGCCTTTGTGGGTCTGGATAAGATCATCGCCGATCGCGTAGGCAACAAGGGCGTGGGCTTTAACTCCGAGATCGCCGGCCCCACCTCGGTCGACGAGAACGACTTGCTGCGTCAGGTGCTCCCGCAAGACCTCAACGCTTTTGGTATGATCCCTGAGTTCGTGGGCCGTACGCCCGTCGTCACCCAGACGCAGGCGCTCGACGAGGACGACCTGGTGTCGATCCTGACCGAGCCCAAGAACGCCGTGGTGCGTCAGTACCGCAAGATGTTTCAGCTCGAGGACGTTGAGCTTGAGTTTGAGGACGCCGCCCTGCACGAGATCGCCCGCATGGCGCTTGCCCGCAAGACCGGCGCCCGCGGCCTGCGCTCCATCTGCGAGGACGTGCTGCAGCAGACGATGTTCGACCTCCCCAGCGAGGAGGGCGTTGCCAAGGTCGTCGTAACCGAAGCGGCCGTAAAGGGCGAAGAGCAGCCCCGGCGCATCTACGGGTAAACCAGCCTAAAACGTGTTTGCAAATAGCCTCCGACCACCCGCGGTCGGAGGCTATTTTATATATGCGCAATAACCCCAACTACCTGTGTTATTCTGTGTGTTTGTTTAAGCCTCAGCGAAGTCATATCAGACTGAAGTAATCGATACCTAAGGGGAGGAATGTAGACCCTGGCGGGCCTACATTCCTCCCCGGCGGGACAGGGAGAGATATATGGAAGAAATGCCCAAGAACTACGATCCGTCGACCAACGAGCCGGCGATCCTGCAGAAGTGGCTCGACGGCGGCTACTACAAGCGCCGTGAGGGCGTGGGCGACTGCACCGTCACCATTCCGCCTCCCAACGTGACCGGCAAGCTCCACATGGGTCACGCCACCGACGACTCCATCCAGGACGCCATCATCCGTATGGCCCGCATGCGCGGTAAGTCCACGCGCTGGGTGCTCGGTACCGATCACGCCGGTATCGCCACGCAGACCAAGGTCGACAAGAAGCTCAAGAGCGAGGGCATTAGCCGCCTGGAGATTGGTCGCGACAAGTTTGTCGACGCCTGCTGGGACTGGACCCACGAGTACGGCGGCATCATCGTCGAGCAGATCAAGCGCATGGGCTGCTCCGTCGACTTCGACAATGAGCGCTTCACCATGGACGAGGACTATGCCCAGGCCGTGCGCAAGGTCTTCTGCGACTGGTACCACGACGGTCTGATTTACCGCGGCAAGCGCATCGTCAATTGGTGCCCCAACTGCACTACTGCTATCTCGGACGACGAGGCCGAGTACAAGGACGAGAAGGGCCACCTGTGGCACCTGCGCTACCCGCTGACTGAGCCGGTCAACGGCCAGGACTACATCGTCGTCGCCACCACGCGCCCCGAGACCATGCTCGGCGACACGGGCGTCGCCGTCTCCCCGAAGGACCCCGAGAAGGCCGCCTTTGTGGGTAAGACCGTTAAGCTCCCCATCGTCGACCGCGAGATCCCCATCTTTGAGGATTGGCACGTCGACGCCAACTTTGGCTCCGGCTTCGTCAAGGTCACCCCTGCCCACGACCCCAACGACTACGCCATGGGTCAGGCCCACGACCTGCCGCAGATTAACATCTTCGACGAGCATGCGGTGGTCGTTGAGGGCTACGGCGAGTTCACCGGTATGACCCGCGAGGAGTGCCGCGAGGCCGTCATCAAGTGGTTTGAGGAGCACGACCTGCTCGATCACGTCGAGGACCTCGATCACTCCGTCATGCACTGCTACCGTTGCGACGCCGCGCTGGAGCCGTGGCTGTCCGAGCAGTGGTTTGTGGCCGTCGACAAGCTCAAGGGGCCGGCACTCGACGCCGTCAACTCCGGCAAGGTCGCCTTCCATCCCGCGCGCTGGACGCAGACCTACACCACCTGGATGGAGAACCTTAAGGACTGGTGCATTAGCCGCCAGCTGTGGTGGGGCCACCGCATTCCCGTGTTCTACTGCGAGGACTGCGGCTGGGAGGACGCCCTTACCGAGGACACCGACGTGTGCCCCAAGTGCGGCGGCCA
>OCPY01000703.1_pt1 | contig 20385 bp, 10 predicted proteins | sample 1538821 | NCBI WGS metagenome assembly OCPY01 (sample SAMN04571728, study PRJEB22368) | human gut metagenome | biome: human gut; material: stool | host: Homo sapiens | place: Luxembourg | collected 2012-12-07 | reverse complement strand
TCGATGGGGATAGTATCCCGGTTGTTCAGATACATCTGCCACCCCATGTGCCCTTCGTTTAGTACAACCGGGGTTTGGTCGTATCGTTCATAGTTCTTCAGGACCATGAAAGGGTCGTCCAGGAAATAGACTGCCAGTAGGGCTATAAAAGGGATAAAAAGGATAAATAGCTTTTTCATGAAACGTATGGCTGCGTTCCGTTCGCTGTTTTTCTTCATCATGTGTCTTTATTGTCAAAATTGTAAATATATGAAGCTGTCCGAGTTGAACTGTCCCAGTGTGAAGAGTATTATGGCGAGCAGATAATAGATACTCCATCTTACGGCTGCCGGCTGTCGTCCGAAGGCTTCCAGCAAATCATGCTTGGACATGAAATATTCGTAAACCAATATCAGTACGAGTGCGCTTCCTGCCACAATGCTGTTGTGGTCCGGCATTCCGATGTTCATTTCCTTCCAGCTGTAATGCACATCGAAGGAGAGGTGGCTGATGTAGTGGAACGCTTCGGCCATGGAGCCCGCTCGGAAGAATATCAGAGAGACGGCAAAAAGCAGGTAGGTCCTTACGACGGATAGTGTGGCATATAAGCGGCTCCCCAATTGGGCTTTCAGTCTGCGGTGAAATGTCGTGGTCTTCATCTCGTAGAAGATGATGACACCTTGAATTAGTCCGTAGACAGCAAAGTTCCATCCGGCACCATGCCAGATACCCAGTCCCGTGAAGGTCAGCGCCAGACTTAGAAATACGCCCCATTGTCCCCATCCACGCAGGCTCGAGGACAACGGGAGGTACAGATAGTCGCGTACCCAGAATGAAAGCGACATGTGCCATCGGCGCCAGAAGTCGGCAGTGGTCTGTGCAATGAACGGCCGGTTGAAGTTTGGGCTGAGCTTGAATCCCAGCATGCGCGCTCCTCCCAATGCGATGTCGGTATATCCGGAGAAGTCGGCATACAGCTCTATCGGATATAGGAGGCATGCCATCAGCAATTGCACGCCTGAGGCTGTGTATACCGACCCGAAGACACCGTCTATGTATGGGGCGATGGAGTCGGCCAGTATCAGTTTCTTTATCAGTCCCACGACAATCAGTCTCATTCCGTAGACCATGGATGCATAGTCCGTAGCTTTGCAGGACTTCAGTTGGGGGAGCATGTCACCTGCCCTTTCTATGGGACCGGAAAGGAACTTCATGAAGAAGAGCATGTATATCATGAAGTCGGGCAGGCTCTTTTCCGGTTCTTCTTCTTGCCAATAGATTTCTGTCAGGTACGAAATGGCCTGGAAAGTATAGAAAGAGATTCCCAGCGGAAAAAGGATGTGGCAGTCTGTAAGCCGGTCGGCATACCGGAATGCCAACCAGCTCACGACCAGAAAACACACACCTGAAAAATAAGTTCCCTTCATGCTGCTTTCCCGCTTGGTCTGTCCTATCCATTTGCCAAGGTAGAAGGTGGTAAGCGTGAGGATGAGGGCCGTTATCAGAAAAGTGAGGTGGTAGAAGCCTATGAAGAGGCAGCTGGCTGTCAGTAAGGTCGCTTTTCTGAATCGTGAAGGAAGCGTATGGTATAGAATGAAAGTACACGCAAACAGTACGACGAAGTTCAGGGATATGAATGACATTTCCTAGTTGGTTTTGGTTAAAATGGCATGGCAGATGTCTCCCACGTTTTTGAGTTTTACAATATCTCTGAAGGTGAAGCGTACATTGAATTTCTTCTCTATCTTGTTTATCAGTTGCATGTTGGTCAGTGAATCCCATCCTTCCACATCCTGGGCGGTGGTCTCATTGTCAAGTACAATGTTCTCTCTTTTCAGTACCTCCCGAAAGATGAGGCTCATTTCATTCAAAATAGTCTGTGTATCCATTGTCAAGTTTAAATTAGTTCTTGTATTTTCTTTCTGTCTGTTTTGCTACTGGTGTTCAGCGGAAACTGTTCCAGGCAATGCATATGCTTGGGAATCATGTAGTAGGGAAGCCTGCTATACAGATATTCCTCCATCTGCTGTTTGTCGAGCTGTTTCTTCTCTACGACGAGATGTAGTTCGCACTGATTGCCGTTGTCGTATTTGGGAATGACGACTACACGGCATTCACCGTTGAAAAAGTTTTTTGCCACATGTTCAATCTCGCTCAGCTCGATGCGAAATCCTTGTATCTTTATCTGTGAGTCTTTTCGTCCGCAATAGATGATGTCACCGTCGGCATCCATCCGGCAGAGGTCTCCCGTCTTGTAGTATACTTTTCCATTGGCGGTCTCTACGAGGCATTCCCCGTTTTTTTCGGGAGCATTCCAGTATCCACCCATCACTTGATTGCCGCTAATCCATAGTTCGCCGGTTTCTCCGGTAGGCAGCGGGCGACCGTCGTTATCCATAATTAGGGCATCGATGCCTTCGAAAGGCCTTCCGATAGCGGTCATGCCGTTGTGATGCTTGCAGGAGGTGACGGGTATCCGGTAGGCAGTGCAGTAGATGGTTCCCTCTGTCGGTCCGTATAGGTTTATGAAAGAGGCATTGGGGACACATTTTCTGAAAGCATCCAACAGCTCCGCGTCAGAAGCCTCGGCAGTAACCACTAGATATCTAAGTGCGGGGAGGTGTATCTCCGGAAAATAGGGACGTAGCAGCTGGAGCAGTGAAGGGGCCACGGCAGCGAAGGTCAGGTCGTATTTTTCCAGAGTTTCAATTACGTTGATGTATTTCACGCCTTCCGGAGAAACGGTGTATATGCAAGCACCCAGCGTCAGCGGATATAGAAAGGATACGATGGAAACGTCAAAAGTGAGTTCGAACATCTGCAGCATCCGGTCGTTCTCGTCCAGTTGCCAGCCGAGGCGGTGGTAGGCGGTATAGAAAGCATTCAGGTTACGGCGGGAGATGGGTACTCCTTTGGGTTCGCCCGTGCTTCCGGAGGTAAAGATAATGTAGGCATTTTCCTCTTCTGCCGTATGGAGGATGTCTTCTGCGGCATGGAACGTGGCGGAGTTCTCTGCCTGCTCTATTTCGGAGGTACATATCAGTTCCAGATTCCGGGTGTCGAGGTTCAAGACATGGATATTCTCGGTATGCAGCACGAGGCGAATGCCTGCCGAGTCGGCAATTCTGTCGTTCCTATGTTTGGGGTAGGAAGGATGCAGGATGACGTATGTCTTTCCGCAAATCAGTGCAGATAGTATGGATGCGTATGTTTCCAGTCTGTTTTCTGCGACGATGCCGATAATTTTGTCTTCTCTGTCCTTGAATAGGGAGGATATTTTCTGTACGCAAGTTGCCAGCTCTCCATAAGTGCAGGCCGTGTCTTCGATGACGAATGCCGGTCGGTCGGCATATTTGCCGAAGGCTTTCATGATGTCGCCAATCAAGTCATTTGGATACTTTTTCATTTAGTCCGTTATGTTATAGTTCAGTTTTTGCGGAAGCGATGTTTGTCCGTCGTTCATTAAAGACAGTGGTTTCCCGCAATCTCCCTACCGGGAAATCCTTAAGATTTCTAAAAAAGGAGGGATACTGTTCGGAATAAAAGAAACAGAGGGGGCAAATACATACTCACCACAGGATAACACGGATTAACACTGCTAAAAGCTCTTTATTATCAGAACTCCTAAGGCAATCTGTGTTAATCCGTGTTATTCTGTGGTGAGTATGATATACTCTTCGGGCAAAATGGGTTTGCGAACAAAGTCCTTATTTTGCCCAGAACAGTTTGTGGTAGTAAGTGTCTTCGGCTGACACCTCTTTATAGTAGGGATTGTAGTTGACTTCCGTATTCGGGTATCTCCAGCGGTTCGGCACATTTGTGATGGTACCGGCCACTTCGGGGAAGGCCAGGCCGGACGGATAGCCGGTACGTCGGATATCACTCCATGCCTCACGACTGGCTAGGAAACCGAAATGCAGCCACTTTTGGGTAATGATAGCATCCAGCTTGTCTGCATATTCCGTGCTGTTCCATTTGGCAGCAGCGAAAGAGGCTGTTTCTTCGGCAGTGGGGGCATTATACCGGCGTGCGTTTTCACCCGTACTTACCGAGTCGTAATAGTAGTAAAGCGTGATGGACTGGCTGACAGCCTTTTTGAACTCTTCTTCCGCTTTTGCTTCATTCTTTGCCACTCCATACCCCATTTCATAGGATTCCGCTTTCAGGAAATGGATTTCGGGTGAGGCCATTATCAGCATGTCGAATTTATCGTTTTCCCAAAAGAAACCTTTCTGCGTGATTTGTGAGAAACCGGTGTTGCTGGTATTGACTTCGTCTTGTGCCTGCGAGTTGTAATATTCCGTCAGCTCATCTGCCACGGTAAGGTCTGTGCCCAGATAACGGTGTTCGTCCAATTGACCGGTGTTTTGGTTGGTAATCTTCACGGGATTGAAGTTGAGTAGGATGCGCGGGTCGTCTTCTCCTTTCACATAAACGCCGCTCAGTGGGTCATTGCTGGTCATATCATAGTTGCCATGGCCCAGCATGCGGTCGATGATGGCGCCCGAAGCAAGTCGGTTAGTTACCCAGTCACCCAGTCCGTGGCCTGCAGTGAAGTTCAGTTGCCCAGACTTCTGGTTGACAATGAGAATGTTGTTTTCTTGTTCCTCTATCAACGGATAGGCTGACGGATTTTCCAGGATTTCCTTGATGGCGGTACGGCCTTCCGCCTGCAAGTCTCCTTGCGCGGCTACGCGCATGGCAAGGCGCAGTCGCAAGGAGTTTGCATAGCGTTCCCATTTGTCCATGTCCCCGTTGTTGATAAAGTCTTGTGTATTGAAGTTCCTCGGTGTGGGGATGGAACGGAACCGTGGAGCAATTTCTTTGAGCTCATCAAGAATGGTTTTATAAATATCCTCGGCCTTGTCATAATGAGCATACGATTTACCTACATCGTTGGTAAGCGGCAGCGTACAAGCTTCCGAGAAAGGCATATCCCCGAAAACGTCCACTGTGGCGGCAAAGAAATCGTACAACTGTACTTTGGCGGCAAGATAGAATGCCTCGTCCTGGGCTTGTTCTGCCGCGCTTTCTTCCTCGTAGAGAGATTCCAGCTTACGGAACTGGGCCAGTGCCGAATACACATTGTCCCACTGTCCGTCAATAGCGGGTATATAGCCGGGGGTATACATATCCGTAGTGTTGGAGTAGCCGAAGGTTTGTGCATACTTGCCCGTAAACTGTGAATCGAATCCGAAGAACCGGTTGTATTCGTAAACATCATAGTCCTTTACTTTTTGGAAGACTCCTACCATCAGATTACTGATGGTGACTTGGGTTACTTTGGAGGGGTCTTCGTATTTGCTGTCGAAGTCATAATCCGTACAGCCTGATGTTGTCAGGAGGAATGCTCCCAATGAAACAAGAGATAATATCTTTGTCTTTTTCATACTCTTTTTTGTTTTTTGGATGGTTGTTTTGTCAGAAACTTGCACGAAGTGAAACACCGAAACTGCGGGTAGCTGTGGTAGAACTTCCCACGGTAGCCTGGTTGGCCCAGGATGTTCCGACGGACGACTCCGCATCGTAGTTTTTCAGTGCTTTGTAGAAGTAGAAGAGGTTACGTCCGAAGACCGACACACTCAGCCGGCCCAGTCCCAGTTTGGAGATCATCTTTTCGGGAAATTGGTAGCCGATGGTCAATTCACGCAGTTTGACATAAGAATTGTCGAATACCGAATGGCGGTATGTCAGCTGTTCGGCCTCCGTTCCCCAATTATAGGTGGTGTTGTAGTAATAGCCTGCCGGAATGATACGTGTGTTTCTTTCGCCAGTGGAGGCCACTACACCCGGAAGGATGATGCCGTCGTGGTAGATTATCTCTCCGTTGGGGCCGGCACCCGTGGAAGGGTCTACTTGTACCGGAATTCCGCTGGAATTGTTGTCGCCCGGATAGTAATAGGACAGTCCGCCGTGTTCCGTATCGCGGTACTTTAGGGATTCGGGTGTCAGACCCACTGCGGTGGCATATTGGTTCATTTCGTTGATGACATCTCCTCCGATGCGGAAGTCGATACTGAAATCGAGGAATACATTCTTGTAGGAGAAAGAGTTGAATAGACCTCCTACGCCTGCCGGATTGATGTTGCCGACTTTCTGCAATTCGGTTTGGTTGAGGTAAAGACCTTTATCGGAAACGAGGTACTCACCGTTTTCGTTCACCTGGGGAACCTGCGCATAGATGTCACCCATTGGCTGGCCTTCCACAGCTTGTATTTTTATTCCACTGCCTCCGGAGTTGAGTATTTCCAGATAGGGCACTCCATCGGCCAGTTTCACTACTTTGTTCTTATATACACCATAGTTGGCTGTCAGGTCCCAGCGGAAATCTCTGGTCAGTATGGGAGTGGCACTGATTGATATATCCCAGCCGTGGTTGGCTACCTCGCCCACATTCATCAACACATTCTTTACGCCTGATGTGGAAGGTTGCGGCGTGGAGAGTATCTGGTCCTTTACACGGTTGTTGTAGTAAGATACATCTATACCCAACCGGTTGTTTAAGAACTTGCTTTCCAGACCTATCTCGTATTCGTACTTCTTTTCCGGACGGATATCTGCATTCCCCCATGAAGAGGGAATGGTGTTCCAGGTGAATCCGTTGTCCGAACCTTGCTCGTAGACGATATTGGCGGTATAGGTTTCAGGAGCATTTCCTACGATACCGTATGAGAGGCGCAATTTTCCATAGTTCCACCATGACGGCATGTGGAAGGCTTGGGTGAAGAGGAAACTCAGATTGGCGGAAGGATAGAAAAAACTTTGGTCTTTTAGGGTAGACGAGCGTTCCTGGCGTCCGGTCAGTTCAAGGAATAGATAGTTGTCCCATCCCAGGCTCAGTGTACCCATATAGCCGGTTTTCAGTAGTTCCATACGTTGCAGAGTACTGCTTGGCGTGTAGCGGCTGGCATTGAGGTCGAACCAGTTTTCCGTGACAAGCCCGCCATTGGTGGAGACCCTGATATTGTTCATATTTTCGTAGCGTCCGGTCCAGCCTACGGTGGCGGCAATGTCGAAGCGGTTGATATTATAGTTGAAGTTCAACATAACATCTCCATAAACAATGTCGTAACGGCGGTTGATGGACTGGAAGCTGCCGTTGGGGTCGTATAGGGAATTGGGTTGTTCGCTTTCATATTTCAGTGTTTGCTTCACATCTGTGATATCAGTTGAAACCTGGGCACGCAGACTCAGCCAGTTGGTTATCTGCCAGGTGGGGCGAATCATACCGATGAGCCGGTTCTCTGTCTCGTCGCTATGGTGATGGTACATATTCCACAGCATGTTGTTCACTCCGGTGGCGTAACTGGGGTCGTAGGCCCATGATTCCTCGGGAGTCAGCGTGGCGTTTCCTCCGACAAAGGTATTACGGTATCCCAGACTGGTGACGTAACTTTGTTTCAGATAGGGAATGTCCAGGAAGGTGGAGAACATGTTGCCGAAACCGCTGTATAGGTTGAGCGAGGTTTGCGGGCGGTCTTCTACATTCTGTACGATGTAGTTAAGGTAGTATTCCAGTTTCAGCGGTTTCGCCAGTTGATACGAACCGGTCAGCTTGAAGTTGTGTTTGGTGAAGCTTCCGGTCAGGGCATTGGGAATCTCGTCCATGAATGTGTAGGAGAAGCGGTTGCTGGTGGTTTCCGTCCCTTGTGAGATGGCGAGATTGTAAGTCTGGGTCCAGCCGGTGCGAAACAACTCTTTCCACGGGTTGTCGGTCAGTGCCTGGTAGGGGCGCATCTTCCCGTCCCAGTAAAGTACCTCGCTGCCGTCGTATTTCGGGCCGAAGGACAAGGTGGTGGAACGGAGGCTTTTGTAGCTTTGTCCGTTTAGGGTTCTCTGATAGAAGCCTCCCGTCTGTTTCTCATAATCGCTGTATGCGGTGTTGTAGGTTCCCGGCCCGTATACGGTCTGTACTTTTGGCAGATAAGCCGGTAAGTTTGCCATGACTTGGGCATTGAAGTCCACCGTCAGCTTGCCGCTTTTGGCGCGCTTGCTAGTGATGACTACCGCACCGTTTGCAGCTTCCGAGCCGTAGAGAGCTGTGGCAGAAGCTCCTTTCAGAATACTGAGGCTCTCGATGTCCTCTGGGTTGATGTCTACCAGACCATTGGAACGGATTTGTCCGTCGTTGCCAAATTCGGCGAAGTCCGTGCCTTTACCCGTGCCGCCGTTGCGGATGGGTACACCGTCCAGAATGATGAGTGGCTGGTTATTTCCAGTGATGGAAGTCAGTCCGCGTACGTTGATGGAGACAGCTCCGGCAGAACCGCCTTGTGTCTGTGTGATGCGGACTCCCGGTGCTTTACCGTACATGGCAGAGGCAAAGTTGGGTGCTCCTGCCTTTACCAATTCGTCTGCACTGATGGTACTGATGGCATAGCCGACACGTTTCGTGTCTTTTTTGATACCCATTGCCGTTACTACGACTTCTTTCAGTTGCTGGGTATCTTCGCTGAGTGTAATCTTCAGGTCGCCTTGCTTTTTTCGTTTTGCCAGGTTTATCTCCCGGGTAGCATAGCCCATGTAAGCGATAGAGAGTGTTGCATCTGCAGGAACGGTCAGTGTGAAGTTGCCGTCCACATCGGTAATGACGCCGTTGTTGGTGCCTTTCTGTATGACGCTGGCACCGATAAGCGGTTCTCCCGTTACATCTCTTACAATGCCTGTAATGGTTCGGTTCTCTTGTGCAAAGGCTGTTCCGGTGAAAAGAAATGTTAATAACCAACTTGCAATAATCAAACTTTTTTGGAAGTGCGACGCTGAATGTGGAATGTCACACCGTTTTCTCATCCTGATTTTCATACTACTGAAAAATAATTGATTTATCTTATTATAAATGTTACGTCCTTTCGGCGGATATTTTAGCAAGAGGTATGCCAAACGAAAGGCAGACTATCCTTTTAAGGATGAATAATATTGATAATCAATTGCTTATTTTCTATCGGGAAAAAGGAAAGTTCGGGTGTTTGTGGTGTGGAGATGTGGAAAAAATCCACAGTAGGTATTCCACAATTTCCTTCTCTTCCCTTGAAGTCTTGTTGTCGACCCTTATTGGTAGCCTTGTTCATCGGAGGTATGCTCTATCACTACAATAAAATCTGGTGCAGTTGCAGTGGTTGCATTTTCTTTTCAGGGTGGGAGTGTTTTTGACCTTTATCCGGGAAGGATTACTCGAACGAAAGAGCTATCAGCCTGCGGTTTGTGAGATTGATATTAAGCCAGTATAAATCAGAGAATTACTTTCAAAATGTGACTACTATGGTTACTGTGGCAAATATAGTTATTCTTGATGGAAGAACTGCATGTTTGGCGTAATAAGTATCTATGTTTGGGAGAGAAAGGATAGGGAGGTACTCTTACTTTTAGGAAATTAATATCATGTTTGCACCTTATTTGTTTCGTGCAAACATGATATTAATAAATCTTAGTGGTTTATTTTACTTCCCACGTATCATTCGTCATCAATAACTCCTCGAAGTTGTGATACTTCTTCTTGGCAGACACCTCTTCGATTTGTTCATGAACAGCATCGTCGTAAGTAGGAGCTTCCACATCGCGGATAACACCGAGTGCAATCGGGAAGTCGGGACCTTCCATCAGGGCAAGCTTCAGTTGCAGGGTGTTGTCCATGCAGTGGGCATCGTGGATGAGGATATCCTTCTCTGTAATGCCGTTCTCACCGAGTTTCACGACTTTTAGACCAAAGCCTTCCTGCATCAGTCCGTATTCGTTGTTCTCGCCGAAGAGCATCGGTTCGCCGTGTTTCAAGTAGATGGCATTCTTGGCGCGGTCTTCCTTTTTGGCTACGGAGTCATGCGTACCGTTATTGAAGATAACGCAGTTTTGCAGAATCTCGCAAACGGAAGCCCCTTTGTGAGCCATGGCTGCCTTCAATATTTCCACTGTCCCCGGAGCATCGGTAGCTACCGCGCGGGCAAAGAAACGGCCGCGGGCACCGAAGCAAAGCTCTGCCGGGTGGAATGGATCTTCTACCGTACCATAGGGAGATGACTTGCTGACGAAACCACGTGGAGAGGTCGGAGAATATTGACCTTTGGTCAGACCGTAGATGCGGTTGTTCAGCAGAATCATGTTCAGGTCGATGTTACGGCGTACGGCGTGGATGAAGTGATTACCGCCGATGGCCAGACCGTCACCGTCGCCGGAGATTTGCCATACCGTCAGGTTGGGATTGGCAACCTTGGCACCTGTAGAGATGGCAGCAGCACGTCCGTGGATGGTCTGCATCGCATACGTATTCATGTAATAGGGCAGACGGCTGGAGCAGCCGATACCTGAGATGACGGCATTCTCCCAAGGAGCTTTGCCGATTTCTGCCATTGCTTTGTGCAGTGAAGCCAGAAAGAAGTGGTCACCACAACCCGGACACCAACGGGGTTGTCCTTTTTTATAGTCTTTTGCTGTATATTCGCACATAATCTTTTTTAATTGATAGTTGATAATTGATAGTTGATAATTGGTGGCTGGTCATTGATAATCCGCATATTACGCATGGTTATTATCAATTGTCAACTGTCAATTATCAATTAATTTATTGAACGCTGCGACCAGCTCGGCAACGACGAACGGTTGTCCTTTGACTTCGTTGAACTGGTACGGGGTGAAGTTGTCTATCTTCATACGTAGATAACCTGCAAATTGTCCGAGATTCTGTTCGGCAACTACCACCTTCTTGTACTTCTTCAGAACGGTTTCCGTGTTCTTGGGGAGCGGATTCAGATAAGTGAAGTGGGCGAGGGCAACCTTCTTGCCTGCCTTGTTCATCTCTTCCATGGCCGAATACAAGTGGCCGTATGTACCGCCGAAACCGACAATCAGCAAATCGGCATCGTCTGCACAGCCTTGCACTTCTACATCAGGTACGGGGATTTTGGCAACCTTCTCGGCACGCAGGTGGCACATCAAGTCATGGTTTTCGGGATCGGTGGAGATGGCACCGGTATTGCTGTCTTTCTCCAGACCGCCGAGGATGTGCATATAGCCTTCTTGTCCGGGGATGGCCCAATAGCGGACACCTGTTTCGGGATTGCGTTTGTACGGAGTATAGTTGTCCTTCATTTCGGAAGTCACGTAGGGAGGGGTGATGGCGGGATAGTCTGCCAGTTTGGGCAGCTTCCAGGCGCCGGAGCCATTGGCAACAAAGCCGTCGGTCAGCAATACGACCGGGGTCATGTGCTCCAGTGCAATTTTGCTTGCCATGTAGGCTGCGTCGAAACAGCTTGTGGGTGAAGAGGCGGCGATGACGGGCATTGGGCTTTCACCGTTGCGGCCGAACAATGCCTGCAACAAGTCTGTCTGCTCTGACTTGGTGGGCAGACCGGTAGAAGGACCGCCACGTTGCACGTCGAGCACAACCAGCGGAAGTTCTGTAATGACTGCCAGGTTCATAGCTTCCGATTTCAGGCAGACACCGGGACCGGAAGTGGAGGTCACAGCCAGCGCACCTGCAAAAGCGGCGCCGATAGAAGTGGCGCAACCGGAAATCTCGTCTTCGCATTGCACGGTCATCACGCCCAGAGACTTGTGCTTGGAGAGTTCGTGCAGTACATCGGTTGCCGGAGTAATGGGATAGGAGCCGAGGAACAGCTTCAAGCCAGCCTTTTCAGCTGCGGCGATGAAACCGTAAGCAGTTGCTTTGTTCCCCGTGATATCCATGTATCTGCCGGGAACGGTAGTCTTACTTTCAATCTTATATGTATGGGCTACGGAAGCATGGGTGTTGTGTCCGTAGTCATATCCTGCATGGATGACCTTGATATTTGCCCCGGCAATTTCGGGCTTTTTGGCGAATTTCTCGCGGATGAAATCTTCGGCTATTTTCAGATCGCGGTTGAACAGCCAGCATACCAGGCCTACTGCAAACATATTGCGGCATTTCAGCATGGACTTGTTGTCCATTCCGGTGTCGGCAAGGCAGTCTTTCACCATCTTCGAGATGGGGGCGGCGATGACATCCTGCTTAATACCCATTTCCTCTATCGGATTATCGGTCTTGAAAGCGGCCTTTTCCAAGTCTGACTTCTGGAAAGCATCTGTATCGATGATGATACAAGCAGTGGATTTAGCAAACTTATATTGGGTTTTCAGTGCGGCGGCGTTCATCGCTACCAATACGTCGCATTTGTCACCTGGGGTATAGACTTTCTCTGCACCGATATGTACCTGAAAACCGGAAACACCGGTGAGTGAGCCTTGCGGGGCGCGGATATCTGCCGGATAGTCGGGGAATGTACTGATATCATTGCCCACGGTAGCCGAAACTGTTGAAAAGATGTTGCCGGCGAGCTGCATACCATCGCCGGAGTCTCCGGAGAAGCGGACTACCACTTGCTCCAGTTCTTTGACCATCATGTCGTTTGCCATAACTTACGAATTACTATAGATTAATTTTTGGGGGTTACTGTATTCTATCACTGACCGACAAATTTCGTAAAGTTAATCGGATTAACAAAACTTTTTTCGGAAAATCGACAGAATACATTATCTTTGCATCCGCAATCTACTGCAATATGCAGAATCTATGCAAAAGGTCTTGTAGTTCAACGGATAGAATAGAAGTTTCCTAAACTTTAGATCCGGGTTCGATTCCCGGCGAGACTACAAAAAAGGAGGAAATCCATTTCGGATTTCCTCCTTTTTTAGTTTATAGTTTTTTGTCTAAATTCTTATTTGGCTACTTCGACAGCTGGTTCGGTGCCTTTTTTGTTCTTCATCAGCAGATATGCGATAGGAGATGCAACGAACAGAGAAGACAGTGTGCCGAATACAACACCCAGAATCATGGCGAATGCGAAGCTGCGGATGGAATCACCACCGAGGATGAAGATACACAGTAACACAATCAAAGTACTCAGTGAAGTATTGATGGTACGTGCCAGAGTTGTGTTCAATGAGTCATTGAACAACTGGAATCTGTCACGCTTCGGATAGAGGCCGAAGAATTCGCGTACACGGTCGAAGATTACCACCTTGTCATTGATAGAGTAACCGATAGCTGTCAGGATAGCACCGATAAACGTTTGGTCAATTTCCAGTGAGAATGGAACGATACCCCATAACAATGAGTAAGCACCGATAATCATGATGGTATCGCATGATAGAGCTACGATAGAGCCAATACTATATGCGATGTTACGGAAACGGATTAAGATATACAGACCGATAGCGATCAAAGCCAGTACTACCGAATAGATGGCACCTGTTTTGATATCGTCTGCGATACTCGGACCCACTTTTTGAGAACTTACAATACTACCACCAGTGTGATTGTCACGGTCGATAAAGGTAGCTAGAGTGATGTTTTGAGTCAGCACAGGTTTCAAAGTCTCATATAAATATGCTTCGATTTGAGAGTCAACATCGTTTCCTGCATCTTCAATACGGTAGTTGGTGCTGATACGTACAGTTTTCTTATCTGTACCGATAGCGATAACACTAACGTTAGCATCACCGAACTTGCTGGAGATCAATTCACGAATCTGTTCGGGTTCTACCGGATTCTCGAACTGTACCTTGAAGTTACGTCCACCGGTAAAGTCGATACTCTGGCTTAAACCGCGCATGGCAAATGAACCGATACAAACGAGGATGATGGCTACAGTGATGATAAGGGATTTTTTGTTTGTTCCCATAAAATCAAAACGTGTGTTGGTCATCAAGTTTCTTGAAACAGGGGTTGTGAATGTAAGGTTCAATAGTTTGTCCTTGTTCATGAAGTGTTCGTAAACTATACGGGTCATGAACACAGCGGTGAAGAAGGATACTAGAATACCGATAATCAATGTCGTAGCAAAACCACGGATCGGACCGGTACCGAAGTTAAACAGAATGACACCTGTGATGATGGATGTCAGGTTCGAGTCGAAGATAGCGGAGAATGCGTTGGAATAACCGTCAGCAAGTGCTTTCTTCACACCTTTACCGGCACGAAGTTCTTCTTTAGTACGTTCGTAGATAAGTACGTTCGCATCCACTGCCATACCTAGTGACAACACCATACCGGCAATACCGGACATTGTCAATGCTGCCTGGAAGGAGGAGAGGACACCTAATACGAAGAAGAAGTTCAGGAACAATGCACCATTGGCAATCATACCCGGTATGAAGCCGTACATCATACACATATAGATCATCAACAGAATCAGAGCCACTACGAATGAGAATACACCTGCATTGATAGATTCCTGACCCAATGACGGACCAACGATATCTTCCTGTACGATGTGAGCCGGAGCCGGCATCTTACCTGATTTCAATACGTTTGCTAAGTCCTTTGCCTGTTCAGGAGTGAAATGACCTGTAATCTGTGAACGTCCACCTGTGATTTCAGAGTTTACGTTTGGTGCAGAATATACATAGTTGTCAAGAACGATAGCGATAGAACGACCGATGTTCTGTTTGGTCAGCTGTGCCCAACGACGTGCACCGTCAGAGTTCATTGTCATGCTGACAGCCGGTTTGCTGTATTGGTCGAATTCATCTTTCGCGTCTGTTACTACATCACCTTCCAACGGAGCTTTACCGTTGCGTTCGGTAGACTTGATAGCATATAATTCGAACGTCTGTCCTTTCTTGTCAAATTCAGAAGGAGAAACACCCCATTTCAAACGAAGGTCTTTCGGGAGTTCTGCTTTAACTTCCGGCATAGCCAGATATTTGTTGATATCAGCAGTGTCTTTGTAGTTAGCGTAACCGATCACAGGACCTTGTCCGCTAGAGTTCAACTGCAGGATAGCCAACAGAGGGTATTGCTTTTTAATTTCTGCCAGGTTAGCTGTTGAATTATCTTCAGTAGTTGTAGCATCTCCTTTCAGGGCAGCAGCAAGACTGTCGGCAGCACTTACGCTTTTCTTGGCCGGAGTAGCTTCTGCAAGCGGAGCTTCTTTGGTGGAATCTACAGCGGTAGAGTCTGCACCTGTCTCCTGCGCTAATACAGCGCGCAATTTAGCATCAGCAGATTGCATAGCAGGAAGAACTTCTTTAGCTGTATAAGTTTCCCAGAATTCCAGGTTAGCAGAACCTTGGAGAAGTTTTCTCACACGTTCCGGCTCTTTGATACCCGGCAATTCCACCATGATACGACCCATTTTGTCTTCCAGGCTCTGGATATTCGGCTGAACAACACCGAAACGGTCGATACGTGTACGAAGTACGTTATATGAGTTTTCAACAGCAGCTTTTACTTCTGCTCTCAATACTTTTTCAACTTCTGCATCCGATGATTTCTGGTTAACTTTGTCTTTCAACTGTTGTGTTGCGAAGAGTTCGGAAAGTTTTGCGTTAGGAGCAGCTTTGTGGTATTCTCTGACAAATAGCGTGATGATATCATCCTGACTGTTTACAGCCTGTTTTGCAGCTTCTGCCAATGCATTGTTGAAAGCTTCATCCGGCTTGTTGTCAGCCAGTGCTTTGATAACATCAGGTACAGAAACTTCAAGGATAACGTTCATACCACCCTTCAGGTCCAAACCTAAACTAATCTCCATCTCACGACATTGTTTCAGCGTCCAGTTACCCAACCAGACTTTCTCGTTGGAGAGAGAGTCGAGGTAGTCTTGTTCTACTTTCGGGTCGCCGTTCGCAATTTCTTTCGCCTTGTTGGTATAGTGGCGTGTTACGAAGGAGAAGGAGAGGTAGAACACGCATACCAGCGTGAGTAATACCGCAAAAACCTTTACAAATCCTTTGTTTTGCATTTTACTTTTAATTTATGATGATTACTTTTTTAATTTAATTTTCAGTTAAATTCTGTCGTATACAAGTTCTTTTTGCCGCATACAAGGCTGCAAATATAGTTTTTTTTTCACATTCATGTGTAATAAGCCCTCAAATATTTGATGTTTAAGGGCTTTTTTGCTGAATTATTTCATTCCTCTGTTTTTCAGTAGTGGTTCCAGGCTTGGTTCCGCTCCACGGAAATTCTTATAAAGCACCATCGGGTCTTCGCTGTCTCCCTTCTCCAATACGTTATGGCGGAACAGGTCGGCGGTGTTTTTATCAAAAATACCATGTTCTTTGAAAGCTTCGAAAGCATCATTGTCCAATACGTTGGCCCATAGGTAACTATAGTATCCGGCTGCGTATCCGCCAATGATATGATTGAAGTAAGTCACGCGATAACGCGGTGCTATTTCGGGAATCAAGTTAAGCTTGTCCATCGCTTCTTTTTCGAATGCAAGCATATCCAGATTCTTTACATCTGTCATCGTGTGCAGGTTCATGTCGAGGATGGCGGCAGCCAGTAATTCGGTAGTCATGAAGCCCTGATTGAAAGTCTTCTGTTGCAGTATCTTTTCGATGATTTCGTCGGGTATCACTTCTCCTGTCTGATAATGTTTGGCATACATTTTCAGCACTTCGGGTTCAGTCGCCCAATGTTCGTTGATTTGAGAAGGAAGTTCTACAAAGTCACGTACCACGTTGGTTCCCGATGTTCCTTTGTATTCACATTTTGTCAGCAGTCCGTGCAGAGCGTGACCAAATTCGTGAAACAGGGTTTCCACTTCATCCATGGTCAATAAAGAGGGGGTGTCGCCTACCGGCTTGGTAAAGCTGCAAACGTTGCATACCAACGGACGGGTTGTTCCGTGTTGCTCACGATAGTTGCTCATCCATGCACCACCGCTTTTCCCGGGACGTGGGAAATAGTCTACATAGAAGATACCGAGCTGGGAACCGTCTGCGTCTTTCACTTCAAAGACTTCTACATCAGGGTGATAAGTTGGTATGCCTTCCAGTTTGCTTAGGGTGATGCCATATAATTTGTTGGCTACGGCGAAAGCGCCATCGCGTACATTCTCCAGTTTGAAGTAAGGTTTTGTATCCTCTTCAGACAGGTTGTATTTTTCTTTCCGTAGTTTTTCGGTATAATACCACCAGTCCCATGCTTCTAGTTTTTCTCCTTTTCCTTCCTTATCCATTAATTTCTGAAGTTCGGTAGCTTCTGCTTTTGCTTTTGGCAGTGCGTAGCTCCAGAGGTTATTTAAAAGGCTCATTACGTTGTTGGCGTTCTTTGCCATGGTTTCATCCAGGACGAAGTTTGCATAACAGTCGAAACCTAATAAGTTCGCTTTTTCCAGGCGGAGAGAAACGATCTTGCGGATGTTTTCCTTGTTATCGTTTCCGTCGTTGTTGTTGCCGCGGTTGATATAAGCTTTGTATATTTGCTCCCGGAGCGGGCGATTTTCAGAATATTGCAGGAAAGGCAGACGGCTGGCATTGTGCAGGGTGAACAACCATTTTCCCGGTTGTCCGGCTGCTTTCGCTTCTTCGGCCGCACTTTGGCGGAACCATTCAGGCAATCCTGCCAGATCTTCTTCCTTGTCAACGAAAAGTTGGAAGGCATTATTCTCATTCAGCACATTGTTGCTGAAAGTGATGCCAAGTGTAGAAAGCTCCTTGTTGATTTCGCGGAGGCGAGTTTGGTCCTTTTCGCCAAGGTTCGCTCCGGAACGGATAAATCTTTTATAAGTCTTGTCCAGCAGACGTTCTTGTTCCGACGTCAGGTTCAATGAATCTTTCTTTTGGTAGACATCGTTCACCCGTTTGAATAGTTTCCCATTCAGGGAGATATTGTCATTATGTTCCGAAAGAACCGGTGCCAGTTTGATGGAAAGTGCGGTCAGCGAATCAGTAGTTTCCGCATCTGTCATATTGAAGAAAATGATGCTTACCCGGTCTAAGATGGGTGCGCTGTTATCCAAAGCCACAATCGTATTTTCGAATGTCGGAATTTCCGGGCTTTCGATGATGGCTTCGATATTTTGATTCTGTTCTTCTATACCTTTTAGAAAGGCAGGTTCATAGTGCTCTAATTTAATCTTGTCGAAAGAAGGAACACCATACTCGGTTTGAAACTCTGTAAAGAAAGGATTGCTTTCTGTTTTCGTAGCACAGGAGTACATCATACAACTTACTGCTAAAATGGTTAGTGTCTTTTTAATCATCATAAGTGTTTTTTATTAGAGTTTTCAGTTCTTATCGTTTACTGATATAGCACCAGATCGGGTAATGGTCTGATGCCTTAATAGACCGGTCTACCGTGCAATTGTAGGCTTTCAGGTTGGGGCTGATCAAGATATTGTCTATGCGGAAATAGAACTTGTTCTGATTGTAGGAAATACCTAATCCTTTACCGGACTGTGTGAATGCATCATCTAGTTTTTGAGTCAGGATGCGATGGGTATATGAGATAGAACCGTCGTTGAAATCGCCGCATACTATGGTTGTCGGATATTTACTTTCTGCAATGGTTTTAGCCACAGAATCTGCTTGTGTAGTCCGGATAGCCGATGCTTCCGCCAGTTTTCTTATTAATTGCCTAAGTCCGGTTTTTACTTTCTTGGCATTCGGGTCTTTAATCATATCCTCATACATCCCTCTGTCTTCTTTGGTGAGCTTGTTGGATTCCAGGTGGTTGTTGATTAATGTAAGAGTGTCGTTATTCACATTCAGTACATATTTCATGGAGCCGTTATAATTACTTTCATATTCGATGGGATGTATCGAGAGTATGGGGAACTTAGAGAAACAGGCAAGTTGCACATCTCCTTTCCCTTGTTGGTGGACGGATTGGTAAGGATAGGCTTTCAATGCTTTTTTAATGTCCTGTTCCGTCAGGTATTTCTTGTTGGTAGCGGTGTTATATTCTTGCAGACAGATAATATCGGCGTTACTATCTACAAGATAAGACAATACCGGGTTTTTTCCATCTTTCTTCTCCAAATTGTTGAAACTCATTACGTTGTAGGATAGGATTTTGATGCTTCCTTCCGGTATGGTTTTTGTGGTGGAGTTAAAAGGAATATAAGTCCGTATCTGCGGAATACAAATTAGAAAACCGATGGCAGGCAAGAGCGCATATCGGTAATTGACAAATGCCCAGAAGCCGATAAAAATCAGATTAATCGTCAGGAATATCGGAAATGCAAGTCCCAAGCTGGAAGCAAGTGGGTTTATTTTCGGGTTAAGGTAAGGGCTATAAGCGCTTAATATCAACGTTCCCACGAAGAGAGCGTTGACAGCAAGTATCAGATATGCGACAAATTTGCCAATATGTTCCATTCTTTTATCTTTTGCTTGCGTCGAACAAGCTTTTCTTTTCTTCAGTTGTCAGACTGTCGTAACCGGATTTCTTTAGTTTTTCCAAAATACGGTCCACTTCATCAGACTGTGCTTTTTTGTGGGCATTGTAATCATAATCCTTCTCGCGACCGGTGGCACTGTTTCCATAGTGTACCTTCATTTTCGGTTTCCGTTTCCATGTTTTCTTCTGAAACAAGGAGATGAAACCATCCAGAATCCAGTTGATCCAGGAAGTCAAATCAGTTCCTTTATTTAGGCTGGCAGCAAACCAAAGTCCAGCAAGAGCACCGCCTAGGTGGGCGATATGTCCTCCGGCATTACTTGAGGTGATGGATAATACATCGATTCCGATAACAACCAGTGCCAGATATTTGAGACGGATAGCACCGAAAAGAAAAAGTTGCACCCTGTAATTTGGTTCACGATAAGCCGTAGCAGCTACGATGGCTAATACGGAAGCTGATGCTCCTACCAATGTTGCACCCGCTACTTGCGAACTGAATAAAGGAAATACATTGTAGGCAACCATATACAGTAAACCTCCACAGATACCTCCTAATACATATAGTCCTCTTAAATGTTTGGCCGAGAAAAAGTAGAGAAACAAACTTCCGAACCAATACAGCCAAAGCATATTGAATAGAATATGCAGGATACCGGCATGCATAAACATATAAGTAAATAACGACCACGGCTGATGAATAAATCCGATAAAGGATGCCGGCAGGGCAAATATACCGAATATGTCGGGGGTACTTACTTCAAACAGTCGCAAGAAAACGTTAATCAACGTGCCGATCAGAAAGATGCCTACGTTGATATAAATCAGTTGGATGAAAATATTTCCTCTTCTGAATGTCTCCTTTAAATCAGCTATAATATGTCCCATTGTTATTGCTTTTTTTTCTCCAATACAAAATCAGGATCAATCCAAATAACATTCCTCCCAGGTGAGCAAAGTGAGCGACATTGTCTCCGGCGCTATTGGCAAGTCCTGACCATAATTCAATCGCGGCGTATCCTATAACGAAGAACTTCGCTTTGATAGGAAATGGCAGCGGGAAGATAAACAACCGGTTATTGGGAAATAACATACCGAATGCCAGCAATATGGCGTAAACGGCTCCCGAAGCACCTACGGTGGTCATCATGTTCAGATACTCTTCCATTGGGATAACACCTGTACCTATATTCACTTGTGCGTAGTGGCTAAGTTCCGTTACATATTGAATATACTGTACCCCTTCCTGGATAAGTCCCGCACCGATACCGCAGAGAATATAGTAAAAGAGGAAACGTTTG
>OCPY01000692.1_pt1 | contig 20690 bp, 20 predicted proteins | sample 1538821 | NCBI WGS metagenome assembly OCPY01 (sample SAMN04571728, study PRJEB22368) | human gut metagenome | biome: human gut; material: stool | host: Homo sapiens | place: Luxembourg | collected 2012-12-07 | reverse complement strand
TGCGGACCGCCAACCACGAAGCGGCCGGTCGGGTTGATGAGGAAGCGGGTGTCCTTGAGCCATTCGGCAGGCATGACAGGACGGATGATCTTTTCAATGACTTCGTCAATGAACTCAGCCTTCATGTGCTTGCCCTCGGACATTTCAGGGGCATGCTGCGTGGAGAGCACGATCGTGTCGCAACCGATCGGCTTGCCGTCGCGATAGCGGAGCGTCACCTGGCTCTTGGCGTCAGGGCGCAGAGTCGGGAAGGTACCGTTCTTGCGCACAATGCTCTGACGCTCGACGAGACGGTGGGCGTAGTAGATCGGCGCGGGCATGAGGGTCGGCGTTTCGTCGCAGGCGTAACCGAACATCAGGCCCTGGTCGCCGGCACCGAGGTTGAGTTCGTCGTCGGCGGCGCTGTCGACACCCTGAGCGATGTCCTGAGACTGCTTGTCGTAACCAACGAGGACGGAGCAACCCTTATGGTCGATGCCGTATTCGGTGTTGTCATAGCCGATGCGCTTGAGAACGTCGCGGGTGAGGCCGATGTAATCGACGTTGGCGCCCGTGGTGATTTCACCTGCGAGAACGACGAGGCCCGTGGTGCAGAGGGTTTCCGCGGCAACGCGGCTCATGGGATCCTGTTCGAGACAGGCGTCGAGGACGGCGTCAGAGATCTGGTCCGCGACCTTGTCGGGATGACCTTCACTGACGGATTCGGAAGTAAAAAGATATTCGCTGGCCATTGCCATACTCCATTAGGAATGAGAAGGACAGCGCCTAACGCAATGAGGTATGTCGACTGCCAGTCGATTGCGCAAGACGCTTTAGCGGTATTTGTCATCGCCCCGCAAGTTGTCTTTGTTAACTCGGCGAACGTCGAATAATACAACCATCAGGATTTCCGTGCCACTGAAGGCACGAATGAATCTGAGCGTGGCATCGTTCGTGACGTGTTCTTATTGTGAATCTGTATTCTTTTGTCTGGCTGAAGGTCGTCAGGTTCTTTTCTCTGCCTGCAGGAATACTCTCCTCGTGGAGGTTGCCCGATTGTATGTTCCCGACAGTCAAGGTACATCCGGGCGAGCTTCGCACTCTATATCTGGTTCAGGCCGTTCACGTGTTTGAGAATCGGGCCCTGCCTCGCAGCCTGGTCCCAGTGGCGTGATCGTGTCGAAGGACGACGGCTCATGTACTCGGGTTCGACCTGTTCACGTGCTTGAGAATCGAGGGGGCCTCGTTGTCCTGTGCCGGTGGCGTCATCGTTGTCGTCGCCTGCGGCAGTAGGAGAGTTAAGGCGATTGTCGAAGGGCGATGGCTTTCTGGGGCGGCCTGTTCACGTGTTTGGGAATCGGGCACCGCCTCGCAGCCTGATCCCGGTGGCGTGATCGTGTCGAAGGGCGACGACTCATGTGCTTGGGTTCGACCTGTTCACGTGCTTGAGAATCGGGTTCCGCCGTGCGGCGGAGTCCCATTTGGTTCATGTCGGGACTGGGACTAAATCCGATAAAATTGATTGTTTGGATTACTTCTCTCGAATGGACGCAAGACATGGACTGGTTGCTGAAGCTCTTTTCAAGGCTCCCTCTGCGTTTTTTGCAGGTCGTGGGGGCGGGCATCGGAGGCCTGACCTTCAAGCTGTCCCCAGCCACCAGGGCCCGGGCTATGGAGAATCTGAAGCTGGCTGGTTATGACGATCCTCATCTGCATGAACGAGTCGGTCGCAATGCGGGCCGACAGGCCATGGAGAGCCTTTGGGTTTGGTACCGTCCTGCCGAGACTGTGCTCAAGCGTGTTCATATCGCGCCGGAAGCCGAGGCAATGGTGCGCGAGGCCGTTGACAGTGGTCGTCCGATTGTTTTTCTGACGCCGCACGTCGGTTGCTTTGAGGTGCTTCCCGTGTGGTTTGCCGCCACGTTCTTTGAAAGGACGGGGCGCGGCATTTCCATTCTTTACCGCCCGCCCAAGGTGAGTCTTCTCAGAAAGATCGTGGGCGAGGCGCGTCAGGCTCCCGGCATTCAGGCTTGCCCGACGACGATTGCGGGTGTCAAGAAGATGATCCGCAACATGAAGCAGGGACATACATTCGGTGCGTTGCCTGATCAGGTTCCTTCCAAGGGGGAGGGCGTCTGGGCCGACTTTTTCGGCAGGCCTGCCTACACGATGACGCTTCCTGTGCGCGTCGCGCATCAGTTCAAGGCTGATCGCTTCTTCGTCTGGGGCGTGAGAAGTGGCGACGGCTGGCGCATTGAGGCTGTGAAGTGGGATGAACCGCTTACAGGTGACACCGAAAAGGACGCCGAGGCGATGAACCGCCAGATCGAGGCCGTCATTCGCCGCATGCCTGAACAGTATGCCTGGAGCTACAACCGCTACAAGACCCCTGCAGGAGCGCATCCCAAGCAGGCCGGAGACAAAAAGTGAACGTTTTCTTTGCCAAGTTCTGGATCCGTGTGGTTCGGTCGATGAAGAATCTGCCGATGTCCGTGCGCGAAGCTCTTGCGAAAGTCATTGCCAGAATCCTCTGGCTCGCCATTCCGAAGCGTCGCCATGTCATCGAGACGAACCTGAGGCTCTGCTTTCCCGAGCTTTCCGAGTCCGAGCGTCGCTCGCTGGCACATCGTGTCTATGTCCGCCTTGCGCGCGCTGCTGTCGATCACGGCACGCTTTGGGAATCCGACAAGGAGACGATCCAGAAGTTCGTGACCTTTGAGGGGCTTGAAAACCTGCTTGAAAACAAGGGTGAGCCCATCATTGTTGTGGCACCGCATTTCGCAGGTCTCGACGCTGCAGGCATTGCGCTCAACACCTACGTGCGCGGTGTGTCGCTTTATCAGAAGCAGAGCAATCCTGCCTGGGATGAAGCAGTGCTCGCTGGCCGCAAGCGCTTTTCCGACCCCGTCCTCATCGCCAAAAGCAACGAGAGCGATCTGCGCCCCGTGTTGCGCGCCATCAAGGAGGGGCTTCCCTTCTATTACCTGCCCGACATGGACCACGGGATCAAGAACTCGATCTTCGTGCCGTTCTTCGGTGTACAGGCAGCCACGCTGCCGATGGTCTCGCGTCTTGCGCGAGTGACGAGGGCAAAGGTCCTCTGGTGCATTGCCACGATGACCGAAGATGGCTACCACGTCATCATCTCCAAGCCGTGGGAGAACTTCCCGACGGCCGACTTCGAAGCGGATACCCGAAGGCTCAATGCCGAACTCGAGGAATGGATTCGTGCATATCCCGACCAGTACCTCTGGGTCCACCGCCGCTTCAAGACCCGCCCTGAGGGCGAGCAGTCACTCTACTGAAAACGACTGAAAAGAATACCTGAAATGAGAACGCTGAAGTTTACGAAAATGCAGGGTGCCGGCAATGACTTCGTGATGCTTGACGGCATCCGACAGGACATCGAGCCTACGCCTGCCCTCATCCGCTATCTGGCCGACCGTCGCTTCGGCATTGGGGCTGATCAGGTGCTGATGGTCGAGCGTGCCAGGCTTCCTGGTGTTGATTTCCGCTATCGCATCTTCAACTGCGACGGGGACGAGGTCGAACAGTGCGGCAATGGCGCCCGCTGTTTCGCCGTCTTTGTTCGTGAAGAGGGGCTCACCGACAAGACGAGCATTCGCGTTGAGACGATGAAGGCCGTCATCGAGCCCGAAGTGAGGCCTGACGGCCGTGTGACGGTGAACATGGGGCCTGCCCGCAAGGCGCCCGAAGTGTTGCCCTTTGTTCCCGAAGGCCTCGAATCCGGCACGGAAGGTGCCTCGAGGATTTATCATGCGCATCTCTCCTGTTCCGACGTCTGGTTTTCCGCCGTGTCGATGGGCAATCCGCACGCCGTGATCCGCGTCGAGGATGTCGACGCCGCTCCTGTAGCGGAGGTCGGCCCCAGGATGGAACATTTTTCTGCCTTTCCTGCCCGTGTCAACGTGGGCTTTCTGCAGGTTGTCTCCCGTACGCGCGGCAAGCTCCGCGTCTGGGAGCGTGGTGCAGGTGAAACGCTCGCCTGCGGCACCGGCGCCTGTGCAGCCGCAGTCGAGGGCATCAGCCGCGGCTGGTTTGACGAAGAGGTGACGCTTCAGGCCCGTGGCGGCGAGCTCACCATCCGTTGGGAAGGCCTCAAGAAGCCGGACGCACCCGTCATGATGACGGGGCCGGCAACGACCGTTTTTAAAGGTGTCATCACTATTCCTGAAGGCATTTAAGTCATGATTGATCTGGTTCTGAAGAAATCCAAGGAGCGCTCCCTTCTGCGCCGCCATCCGTGGGTCTACGACACGGCGGTTCAAAAGGTGGTTCTCGACTCCAAGAAGACTGCTCCCGCAAGCGGCGAGACTGTTCGCGTCGTCTCTTTCGACGGCCGTTTCCTCGCCTGGGCAGCCTATTCGCCCGAATCGACTATCCGCGCACGTTGCTGGTCCTTCAAGGAAGAGGAGGTGATCGATGCCTCTTGGTTCGAGAAGAAGCTTCGTCACGCCGTCGAGGCTCGTGCCTGCCTGCGTGACCGCACGAGTGCCGTGCGGACGGACTTCCCGGCCTGATCGTCGACCAGTACGCCGACTGCCTCGTGACTCAGTTCCAGTCTGCGGGCGTTGAGGCTCATCGAGAGCTGATTGCCGACCTGCTGATGGAGATCACGGGTGCAAAGACGATCTTCGACCGATCCGACGCGGCCACGCGCCAGCGTGAGGGTCTGCCGATCCGTAGCGAACTGCTGCGCGGCGAAGAGCCGCCTGCCGCGATTGAAGTCGTGGAAGACGGCGTGCGTTATGGCGTTGACGTGCGCGTCGGTCACAAGACCGGCTTCTATGTTGACCAGCGTGAAAGCCGCCTGACGGCCCAGAAGGTCGCGGAGGAGTTCCGCCGCGTCCACGGCAGGGGCATGCGCGCGCTCAATTGCTTCTGCTATACGGGCGGCTTCTCTCTTGCACTCCTCAAGGGCGGTGCGGCCGAAGTCGTCTCCGTCGACTCTTCTCAGGAGGCCCTTGACATGGCCGCCGCCAATGCCAGACGCAATGGTTTTGAGGGTGACTGCGCCAAGTTCGTCTGCAAGGACGTCTTCACGTATCTGCGCGAGCTTCGTGATGCGGGCGAGAAGTTCGATCTGGTGATTCTCGATCCTCCGAAGTTCGCCTCGAACCATCGCCATGTCGAACGCGCGGCCCGTGCCTACAAGGACATCAACCTCAACGGTCTGAAGCTCCTTTTGCCCGGCGGCCAGCTCTTCACGTTCTCGTGCTCGGGCGCGGTGGACGTCGATCTCTTCCAGAAGATCGTTGCGGGCGCCGTTTTTGACGCCAAGGTGGACGCCTGGGCCGTCGGCCGCTTCGGCGGCGGCATCGACCACCCGCTTCTGATGACCTACCCCGAAGGCGAATACCTGAAGGGACTTCATCTCCTGGTGAGGCCCTGAGGCGTAGACTGATTGCATGCACAACCACGGGCTCGCCCGTGGTTGGTTCGTTATTGACGAGGATAAGAAAATGATGGTTGAAGAACAACAGCCGGACATTCCGGTGACGATCCTTACGGGTTTTCTCGGCGCCGGCAAGACGACGCTGCTGAATCGCATCCTCAGCGAGAACCACAACTACAAGATCGCCATTGTCGAAAATGAATTCGGCAAGGAGAACATCGACACGGATCTGCTTGTTCAGACGGACAGGGAACAGATTGTGAACATGAACAACGGCTGCGTCTGCTGCACGATCCGCGGCGACCTGTCCAAGGTTCTCACTGATCTGCGCCTGCGTCGCAGCAGGGGCGAGATCAAGTTCGACTACGTCGTCATCGAGACCAGCGGCGTTGCCAATCCTGGTCCCGTCGCCCAGACCTTCTTCATGGACGATGCCGTCGCCGCCTTCTTCCGTCTTGACGGCGTGGTGACGGTCGTCGACTGCAAGCACGGTTCCGCCACGCTTGACGAGGAGGCCGCTGCGCGCGATCAGGTCGGCTTTGCAGACCGAATCCTGCTTTCGAAGACGGATCTCTGCACGGCCGAGGAAGTTGCGGCCATGGAGCAGCGTCTTCGTCAGATGAACGCCCGCGCCCCGATCCGCCGCGTCAACATGGGCGAATGCCCTGTTGACGAAGTGCTCAACATCACGGGCTTCAACATGAACGACGTGCTTGATGTTGATCCTGCGTTCTTCAACAACGATCATCACATGCACCATCACAACGACGACATCCACTCGTTTGTGTATGAGTCCGATCGACCGTTCAATCCGATGAAGCTCGAACGCTACATCGCTTCGCTCACGAGCGTCTACGGTCAGGACATGCTTCGCTACAAGGGCGTTCTCTATCTGAGCGGCACCGACCGCCGAGTCGTCTTCCAGGGCGTGCACATGCTTGCCGTGAGCGACGTGCTTGATACGTGGGGCGACCGCAAGCCCTTCTCGAAGATTGTGTTCATCGGGCGCAATCTTCCCGAGGAGGCCATCAAGCGCGGCCTCGCCACCTGTCTGGACTAGAGGCGTGGAGCAGGTGCGGGATTGACTCTCAGGGAAGTTACTGAAATAAAACGGCCTTGGGCAGTTGGCAAAGGGTCTAGTTTTCCTGTATAAAGCCATATTCCTGACGGCCGCACCGCTTTGTTCGGCCACACAATGCCAATCTAAATACAAAGACGAGAAGTTATGGGCACGACTAAACTTTTGACGGTTGACGAGCTCCTGAAGATGTCGGAAGACGACTACATGGATGAGCGCCAGCTTGCATTTTTCAAGAACCGCCTTCAGACGATGGAAGCGGAGCTTCGTGCAAATGCTGATCAGACGACGGTGAATCTTCGCGAAACGACGGTTGTGCCCGATCCGGCCGACCGCGCCACGATCGAAGAGGAGCACGCGCTTGAACTGCGTACCCGTGACCGCGAGCGCAAGCTTCTGAAGAAGGTTCAGGCTGCGATCAAGCGCATCGACGACGGCGAATACGGCTATTGCGAGGAAACCGGTGATCCCATCGGCGTCGCCCGTCTGCTCGCCCGCCCGACCGCCACGCTTTCTCTCGAGGCCCAGCAGCGTCGCGAACTCAAGCAGAAGCTCTACGGAGACTGATGCTGCGGGGAGTCAACCCTGCCGGATGCGCCCGAAACCCGGGCGCTCCCATGAACTCGGCAATCGTTGTCCGTAAAATGACGGACGGTTGCCGAGTTTTTTTGTATTTGCGGTTCGAACAGAAGGAAACCTATGCCGAAGTTGTGGCTATTTGATCTCGATGACACGCTCTTTGAGGCGTCGGGCGGCATGCTCCACAAGATTCATCTGCTGATGAACGAATACATGTGCAGAGAGCTCGGCATGGAATGGGAGGAGGCTTCGGCTCTTCGCCGGCGCTACTGGAGCGTTTACGGCGCCACGTTCCTGGGGCTCTGGAGGCATCATGGCATCGATCCCCGGGACTTCCTGAGCTTTGCGCACGATTTCGATCCGCGTCCCTACATCCAATTCAGCGGATGTCCCGCAGAGGACGTGAAGAGGCTTCCCGGACGCAAGGTCGTCTTTACGAACGGTCCGCGCAACTATGCCCGGGCCGTGCTTGAAGCGCTGGAGCTTGACCATGTTGTGGACGGCCTGGTGGCCAGCACTGACATGCATGCGCTGGGCCAGTGGCGTCCGAAGCCGAGTCGCCTGATGTTTCTGATGACGTGCCGCCGCTGGGGCGTCTTTGTTGACGACAGCCCGATGAACCTCATGGCTGCGCACGCCGAGGGGATCCGGACGGTCTGGTGCACGGGGTACCGCAAGAAGAACGGCAAGCTTGCCAACCGCATCGTGCGTCCCTGTGCGGACTTCACGATCGGGCACATCAGGGAGCTTTCCCGCCTTCAGTTCGGAACGCCGGACGACAGAATTTTTAGCAATGGGTGTTTGAATGTTCTCACGCATCGCCGCAGCCTATGCGCTGCTTGACGGGGTACGCCGTCTTCTGGTGAACCTTCTCTTTCTCCTGACGCTCGTCACGCTGGCGGTCGTCTTCTGGGTGGCCTCGGAGGCGCCGAACCTGCCCAAGGGAACGCTTCTTCGCATTGAACTGGTCGGAGAAGTGCAGGAGAGCGGTCCTGCAGAGCCGTCGTTCATGCTGTCCATGTTCGGGCAGGATTCCTTTGAAGAGAATACGAGGCTTGCGGATGTCGTTGATGCGCTCGACAGGGCGGCGCATGACGACCGCATTGCGGGCGTCGTGCTTCGAGTCGACGATCTGGCGGGAGCGGGCATGGCCTCCATTCGTGAAATAGGAGCCGCGATTGACCGCTATCGTCAGACGAGCGGGCGTCAGGTCTGGACCTGGAGCACTTCGTACACGCAGCCGCAGTATCTGGTCGCGGCGCATGCCGATCACGTCGGCATTCATCCGATGGGGGATGCCATCGTCAAGGGGCTTTCCGCCACGACGTTCTACTGGGGGCCGCTTCTGAACGCTGCGGGGCTTGAGGTCGAGGTGCACAAGGCGGGCGCCTTCAAGAGCGCTCCCGAGATCTTTACGTCTGGCAGGCCTTCGGCGGAAAGTCTGGCAGCTCAGAAGAGCTACATGGACGACGCCTGGGCGGGGCTTGTGACCCGTCTCGAGGCTCGTCGCGGTCTGGTCAACGGCACGGTCGAGAAGCTCATCGCCGGGATCGCGAAGGACGGAACGGCGGACAAGTCGCTCTCCGTTCTCTTCAGGGAGGCGGGACTCATCGACGAGCTTGAGACGCGCGATGCCTATCTTCAGAAGCTTGCCGACAAGTATGCAGGCGGTCAGGTGAAGGACCTCAAGGCCATTGACGCCACGGCCTATCTGGCCGCGACAGAGACCGTTCCTGCGGGAGACACCGTGGCCGTCCTCATCGCGGAGGGTGAGATCACGGGCATGCCCGAGCTTGGTGGCATGACGCCCGACGGCATCAATGGCGTGATCGATGAAATTCAGGAGGATCCCAAGGTCAAGGCCCTCGTCGTGCGCGTCAACAGTCCCGGCGGCGATGCGGTTGCAGCGGAACTGATTCGTGCTCGTCTGGTTGAGTACAAGAAGAAGACGGGGAACCCCGTCATCATCTCGATGGGCGACACCGCAGCTTCCGGCGGCTACTGGATCGCCACGGCGGGGGACCGCATTGTGGCGGATCCGCTTTCCATCACGGGCTCGATCGGCGTCTTTGCGATGAGCGTGCACGCCGAGGGACTTCGTGAGGAGCTGAAGGTGGGACGCGGCGGCTACCGCACGACGCCGCTTGCGGACTTCGGCAATCCTGCTGCGGCGCCCGGCGATGTGGAACGCAGACTCATCGAGGGAGGCGTAAGCCGTACGTACGCGGACTTCAAGAAGCTGGTGGCCGAGTCCCGCAACATGTCCGTTGAGGAGGTCGAGCGCGTCGCCCAGGGCCGCGTCTGGACGGGTGCTCAGGCCGTCAAGTTCGGTCTGGCGGATGCTCAGGGCGGACTGGACGAGGCCCTGAAGCTTGCGTGCCGTGAGGCGAAGCTGCCGGCCGAAACTGCATCCGTGCTGTGGGAGCCTGTCGACACGTCCTGGCGGGGGGCGCTGCGTGCGCTCCTGCAGAGCAGGGCGGGGGCGGCCGTGGGAAAGGTCCTCGAGGTGAGGCAGACGCTTGATGCGCTTGCCGCTCAGTCGAACCGACCGCTGGCCTGGGCTCCGTTCGAGCCGACGCTGTAAACTTACGCTTTTCCAAACTTCAGCACTGTAGAAGAAAGAACATCATGACGGATGCCGTCGAAGTTACGCTCTCCCATCGACGCACGAAGGGAGAGCGCCGCCAGAAAGTCCTGCAGCACCTTGCAGGCATGCTCAACGAAGCAACGCTTGAAAAGATCACCACGGCGCGCATTGCCGAGGCGATGGACATCAGCGAGGGCCTTCTTTACCGCTACTTCAAGAACAAGGCGGACATGTTTGACGCACTGATCGATTTTGCCGAGGAGAGCCTGATGGGGCTGACGGGGCAGATCCGTGCGTCGGAGGGCATGTCCGGCCTCGATCAGGTGAGGGCCAGCGTGAATGTGATGCTGCAGTTTGCCGACGCCAATCCCGGCATCACGCGAGTCATGACGGGGCAGGTTCTCGTCTACGAGGATCCCAGGCTCATCGAACGCGTCAGCCGACTGCATCTCGCCCTTGAGGCGGGGCTGAAGCTGAGTTACCGCACGGCCGTTGCCGAAGGTGCGCTTCCTGCCGATTTCGATGCGTCCGGCAGGGCGTCCCTCCTGATGGCGTCCGTGCTCGGCCAGTGGCAGCGTTTTGTGCTGACGGGTTTCAAGGTGCGCCCCGGGCTCAAGAGCAGCTCCGATACGGAGCTCTTCCTGAAGCCTTGAGCAGGGAGACTGAAGATGGAAAAAGGAGGTCGCGGATAGTTTCGCGGCCTCCTTTTTTGATCAGTGCGGCTTAGTTTTCGGTCTTGGCGTCTTCAGCTTTGTCAGCTTTGGCGTCTTCGGCCTTCTTCTCCGTCTTGGAGGCCTTGGCTCGATCAGCCTTGAGCTTTTCGGCCGCCGCTTCGGCCTTGAGCTTCTTCACCAGATCGCGGGGCTTGCCGCGGTACTTGGATTCGGCCACGGGCTTGCTCTTGAGGAAATTGACGGCCTGCTGGAGCTGCCAGTCCTTGTCGTCGCCGAACATGTACTGGTAGTCGGGGATTTCGCCTTCCTCGTCATCGTAGGGCAGATCCTTGAGCAGGTCCTTCTCATCCTTATTTTCATCCTGATTGATCAGGTGGTGCGTGAGGTCGGCCTCGCGGATCTGGAAGGAGGGGTAGTTGCCCTTCGGAGTGTCGTCGACATAGATGTCGGGGATGATGCCCTTGGCCTGAATCGAGCGGCCCGACGGCGTGTAGTAGCGTGCCGTCGTGAGCTTCACGGCGACGGTCTTGTCTCCGAACTTCATCGGCATGATGGTCTGCACGGAGCCCTTGCCGAAGGAGCGGTCGCCCATGATGGTCGCGCGCTTGTGGTCCTGCAGGGCGCCCGCCACGATTTCGGAGGCGGAGGCGGACGAGGAGTTGATCAGGACGACGATGGGCACCTTCTTTGCGACAGGCGTCAGGCCGGAGAGCGCCCTGACGGCGTTGCCCGCGCGGTAGTCGGCTTCGACCGCCTTGAAGGTGTAGTCGGACTGCGCCTGACGTCCCTTCGTGGAAACAACGTCGGAGCCCTTCGGCAGGAAGGCGGCGGAGACGCCGATGGCTGCCTGGAGCAGGCCGCCCGGGTCGTTGCGCAGGTCAAGCACGAGGCCTTCGAGATGACCGTCCTTGGCCAGTTCGTCGAGATACTTCGAGAGATCCTCGGCCGTGCGCTCCTGGAACTGTGAGATGCGGATGTAGCCCACCTTGTCGTCGAGCTTCTTCATTTTGACGGACTGCGTCTTGATGAGGGCTCGGACGAGCGAGAAGTTGAGCGGCTTGTTGGCGCCTTTGCGGGCCACGACGAGCTCGATCTTGGTGTTGGGCTGACCGCGCATGAGCTTGACGGCCGCATTGAGGGACATGTCCGCTACCGACTTGCCGTCGATGCGCGTGATGATGTCGCCTGCACGCATGCCTGCGCGTGCGGCGGGCGTGTCGTCGATCGGGGAGATGACGCGAACGCCCGCGGGGTCCTTCGTCACTTCAAGCCCGAGGCCGCCGAAGGAGCCCTGAGTGCTTTCAGTCATGTCCTTGTAGCCCTCGACGTCGAGGAAGCTCGAGTGAGGATCGAGACCGCTCACCATGCCGTCGACGGCGGACTGAAGGAGCTTGGCGTCTGAGACGTCGTCAACGTAGAAGTCCTTGATCGCATTGAAGGCGCTCGTGAACTGGCGGATCTCTGCAAGGGGCAGGGGCGCGGCCGACTGTTTTTCGGCGTACGCGGTAATGCCGACGGTGGAGAGGACGCCGGCGCAGATGCCTGCGCACAGCAGGGTGACGGATCGAAGCTTGTGCATGATGATTTTTAGGTGCCCGACTGGAGAGGAGGGCTTCCTCATGGGGCGGGATGGGTTACGGTTTCAGCCAGGGCTGGGGATTGATCGGCTTGCCCTTGTAGCGGAGCTCAAAGTATAAGCCCGGCTCGCCAAGGCCTCCCGAAATGCCTACGGAACTAATTGTTTCGCCTTGTTTGACGGTGTCGCCCACGTTCGTGAAGATCGATTCATTGTTGCCATAAATCGACATATATGTATTGCCGTGGTCGATGATGATGAGGTTGCCGAAGCCGCGAAGCCAGTCGGAGAAGACGACCTTGCCGGCTGCGCAGGCGGAAACCTCCGAGCCTTCCTGTGCCCGGAACTGCATGCCCTGCCAGGTGGTGCCCGGCTGATCCTGACGCTCGGTGCCGAAGCGGCCGACCACGGTGCCCTTGACGGGATGGGTCAGGCGTCCCTTGAGCTTGCCGAAGCTGCCGACCTGCGGCGCATAGGAGGCGTTCTGCTTTTTGGACGGCGGGCGGATGGCCTGCTTTTTGGCGACCTGCTCCGCCTGACGGCGTTCCTTTTCGAGGCGCGCGTCGATTGCGGCCACAAGTGAACTCAGGCGCGCCTGATCCTTCTTGAGCTTGTCGATGCGGGCCTGACGCGACTTGATCTCGGACTGAAGCTTGCCGTAGGCTTGCTGGCGCTCCTGCTTCTCCTTGAGAAGGGACTTGCGCTCCTTTTCCTCCTCCTGTTGGATGCGTGCGAGCTCGTGGTGCTGCTTGAGGTGTTTTTCGGAGAGGTTGCGGATGTTGCTCTGACGCTCTTCAAGATCGTCGATAGCCGCCTGCTGCGTGCGGGCCAGATACTCGAGCTTGCCCTTGTCACTGGCGAGCGTGCTCGGGTTGATGCCTCCGATCAGGTTCTGCCAGTGGCTGCGCCTGCTGTTGATGTACTGAGCCTTGGCGATCTGGGCGACGGTGTTTTCAGCGTCCTTGAGATTGTCGGCCACGTTGTTGCCGCTCTTGCGGAGCTTGGCTAGCTCGTCCTCGACCCCGCGCTTTTCCTCGCGAAGGTCGCGAAGCTTTCGGTTGGCCTGCGAGATGGCCTGATCGGCGGTCTTGAGCGCCTGGCTGGCCTCCTCGCTGCGCGCTTCGCGTGCATCGAGCTCGGCCTGCAGGCTCTGCAGCTTCTGCTCGATGTTGGCGCGCTGGCCCTCGACGCGCTTCTTTTCCTGGGCAGCCTTCTGCTGGGCGGAGGCGGCAAGCGCGTCCGAGCCGTCGTGCATCGGGGAGAGCCACAATGCGCCGGCAAGGCAGGCGGTGCAGAGGAATTTCAGACGGAAGGGCTTCACGGTGCGAAGTACGGCGTGGATCGGCTAGGCAAAAACAAAAGCAAAACAAAAGGAAAGTTCGCGCTTTCCATGATGCTCATCATAGCGGCAAAAGAGCCCGATGAGTGTGCATCTCGTCTACAATCATTGGATTCGCCTCTGCTCCGGCGGCACTCGTCAGAGTGCGGGGATCAGGGGGCTTCCGATCCATAATCGAACGCAATAAACATGTCGCAGTTTCTCATTGACAACAGCCTGCTGATCGTCGTGATCGCGGTTTCCGTCCTCGGTCTTCTCATTCCCGTCATCAACACCCGCCGCTACGCTCCCGAAGTCTCGCCCGCTCAGGCGACCGAGCTCATCAATCGCCAGGGTGCCCAGATCGTCGACGTCCGCAAGGCGGCCGACTTCGCGAAGGGACACATCGCCAACAGCCGCAACATTCCCGCCGACCAGATCCAGAACGAATTCGGCAAGCTCAAGCGCGAGCGCCCCGTGATCCTCGTTGACCAGACCGGCGCGGGCTCCCGTCCCGTCGCCCGACTGCTTCGCGGCGTGGGCTTCCAACGGGTGACCATCCTAGAGCGAGGCATCGTCGGCTGGCTGCAGGCCAAGATGCCGCTTGAATAATTCGAAATCATCCCCATATCCAAATAAAGTGCCTGACGAAAGGGTTCGCCGGGCATTCTCGTCAGTTGTTTAATTCCGGTTGCCCGCGAGGCCGCCGGGCAAGGAATCCAAAATGGCAGAAAACGAAAACGCCCAGCACCAGGATAATCAGCAGCCCCAGCAGGAAGCCGCTCCGGAACCCGTGTTCCAGCTTCAGCGCTGCTACCTCAAGGACGCCTCCCTTGAAATGCCGCATGCTCCTGAAATCCTTCTGCAGGCCCAGCAGGAACAGCCGCAGGTCGACATCAAGTTTGAAGTCAGCCAGAAGACGGTTGCCGAAGCCCTTTACGACGTGACCGTCCGCGGCACCATCACGGTCAAGGCCGCCGACAAGGTGATTATCCTCGTCGAAGGCACGCAGTCTGGTCTTTTCGCCATCCACGGCATTCCGGTCGAGGCCCTGCAGCATGTCACGAATGTCGTCTGCCCGGCCATGGTCTATCCGTACCTCCGCGCCAACCTCGCCGACCTGATGAACCGCGCCAATGTTCCGCCGGTCCATCTGCCTGAAGTGAACTTTGAAGTTCTTTACCAGCAGCGTCTCGCCCAGGCTCAGGCTGAAGCCGAAGGCGCCGCTCAGGCCAGATCGGTACTTTGATTCGCCGGCGAAAGGCAGCCTTCGGGCTGCCTTTCGTTTTTTCAGGTGTTGGCGAGCAGGCGTTCTTAAGCAAAATGCGGCGGGTGATGTTGGTACAATGGAAAGACTGTTCAAAAATTGTTCGACTCCGAATTTGCCAAGCAGCCCCGCCTTGCCGCATTTGAGTCGGAGCCGCTCTCGGGATTGAAAAAAATGACTCAAAGCATCCGCATTATTTTGGTCGATGACCACACGCTGTTTCGCAGCGGTGTCAAGGCCCTTCTTCAGAGGCAGCCTGACTTCGAGGTGATCGGCGAGGCCAGCGACGGTCTGGAAGGCGTCAAGCTTGTCGAACAGCTGGATCCTGACGTTGTTCTGCTTGACGTGGACATGCCGAGCATGAACGGCTGCGAGGCCATGGCCCAGATCCATGAATCCCATCCCGGCCTGGCGGTTCTGATGCTCACGGTGAGCGAGGACTGCGAGACCCTCGCGGAATGCCTGCGTCTGGGCGCCCGCGGTTATCTGCTCAAGAAGATCGATCAGGATTACCTGCTTCGCGCCATTCGCTCCGCCTACAACGGCGAAAGCATCATTGCGCCGCAGATGATGACGAAGTTCGTCAACCGCTTTGCCGATCCTGAACCGCGTAACGCGCAGGACATGGAAATGACGGCGCTCACGCGTCGCGAACGCCAAACGCTCGCCTGGCTTGCCCGCGGCGTCTCCAACAAGGAGATCGCCCGCGCCATGAATCTTGCCGAAAGCACGGTCAAGGTCCATGTTCAGAGCTGCCTGCGCAAGCTAGGCCTTTCGAGCCGTGTTCAGGCCGCCATCTACGCGGTCGAGCACGGTCTCGACAAGGAACTCGACTGATGCAGGCAGGCTGACGCCTGCTGTACCGCTCAAGAGAAAGGGCGCCCGCGTGGGATGCCCTTTTTTCTTGTCCGATTCTTGGACGGCGGGTTCAGATGCCGCCGTCGTAGCCGTTCTGACGCCATGCCTCAAAGACGGTGACGGCAACGGCATTGCTCAGGTTGAGGCTGCGGTTCTTCGGCCGCATAGGCAGGCGGATGCGCTGCGCCTCGGGGAAGGAGTTGCGGATGCCTTCGGGAAGGCCGGAGCCTTCGCAGCCGAAGACGAACCAGTCGCCCGGCGTAAAGCGAGTCCGCAAACGGATGCGAGCCGTGCGTCGTCATGGCGTACATGCAGGAGACGTCGGGATGCTCGGACTCGAGAAACGCCTCCCACGATTCGTGGATGCGGATCGTCGCGTACTCGTGATAGTCGAGCCCCGCGCGCTTCATGTGCTTGTCGTCAAGGGAGAAACCGAGCGGCTTCACCAGGTGAAGCGTGCAGCCCGTGTTGGCGCAGAGGCGGATGACGTTGCCCGTGTTGGGCGGAATTTCGGGATGAACCAGAACGACGTTGAACATGTTGGAGACTATTCCGAATAGTGGGCCTGCTCAAGAGTCTGACGCATCTTCTGGATGGCGAGCTTCTCGATCTGGCGGATGCGCTCTGCCGAGACGCCGAACTCGTTGGCAAGTTCCTGCAGCGTGACGGCCTTGCTGTTGCCTTCCTTGTCGAGATTCAGGTAGCGGGCCGTGATGATGCGGCGGCTGCGCTCGTCGAGCGAGCGCAGGGCCATCTGCAGGCCTTCGCCTTCAAGGCGCTGGTGCTCCTTTTCCTCGAGGATGGCTTCGGGTTCGTCGCTTTCGCGCGTGAGCCAGTCGGACGGGGTGAACGCGTTGTCGGAATCGTCGTCGGCGTTCGAAGGCGTGTCGAGGCTCGTCTCCTGACCGTAGAGGCGCTCCTCCATCTCGAGGACCTCCTTGGGCTTGACGTCGAGCGCGAGCGCGATGTGTTCGGCCTGACTGTTGGTGAGGGCCGTCTGAGGATCCTCCTTCATCTGGCGCAGATTGAAGAAGAGCTTGCGCTGGTTCTTCGTGGTGGCGAGCTTGACGATTCGCCAGTTGCGGATGATGTATTCCTGAATTTCCGAGCGGATCCAGTGCACGGCAAAGGTCATCAGGCGAGCGCCGCGGTCCGGATCGTAGTGGCGGATGGCCTTCATGAGGCCGATGTTGCCTTCCTGAATGAGGTCCGCATAGGGCAGGCCGTATCCGAGAAAGCCTCGGGCGATCGAGATGACCAGGCGGAGATGGCTGAGAATGAGCCGCTGGGCGGCCTCCACGTCACCGTCGTCGCGAAGACGGACGGCCAGGGACCGTTCCTCCTCGGGCGTCAGGATCGGAGCACGCTCGGCTGCGTGCATGAAGGCTTCGAGGTCTCCGAGCGGACCGACGAGCGCCGGTACGGAGGGTGCCTTGTATGCGACGAGGGCTGTGCCTTTGGGTTTCTCAGTCATTTGTGGGTGAGTCGGAGCCGAAAATTCGGAAAAGACTGTATGGTAGCACCGATCGGCGCGCCCAATCCGGAAAAAAACGTATGCTCGGTCTCTCGAAACAGGGTCAGCGGCGGGCCTTTCGCCAGGCGTCCTGAGCCGAAAGAAGGGCGATGATGTAGCCGATCAGGCTGCAGATGATCACGAAGCCAGCGCACCAGTCGACGGGAGGAAGCGCAAGCGCGAGCTCGACCTCGTAGAGGCGGGCGACGGTGGCTATCGGGTGGCCGAGGACTGCGAGGCCTGCGTACGTGATGGCAATGGCGCCGAGGCTTGCCGACATCATCAGGATGAAGCCGCGCCAGGCGATCGGACGCATGGCGAAGGACGGAGAGGCGCCGAAAAGATAGAGGGCCTTCATCTGCGGCTGAACGGAAAGAGTCGTGAGCCTGATGGAGGCGGCGACAACCAGCATGACGAGCGTGAGCACGACGATGCCGAGGCAGAGGAGGCCAAGACGCGCCGCGTTGGAGAGCGCGTCGAGCTTTTCGCGCCAGTCGGTCTCGTAGGCGAGCATGTCCACGCCCTCGATCTTTTCGATGCGGCCTGCGGCGGCGTCGACGCCTGCGGGCGAGGTGCTGCTGCTGACGGTGGCGATCAGGATGTCGGGAAGGGGATTGTGCTTGACCGCCTTGTCCTTGAGCCCGAGATGTTCATTCAGGCTTCGGATGGCCTCGTCCTTGGGCACGAGCGAGACGCGCTCGATGGTTTCGATTTCGGCCACGGCTTTGGAGAGCTTCTCCATGTCCGTGCCCGACTTCGTGAAGACGGTGATTTCGACGGAAGTCGGAATCTGCCTGATGGGCTCGGCGAGCTCGTAGAAGATCGTCGAGATGAAGAGCGGAATGGAAAGCGCAAGCGCCGACAGGAAGGTCGCGAGCGAGAAGAGGCTGAAGTTCTGGCGGAAGCCCCTGAAGGTTTCCTTGAGCGCCCAGGCGCGCGAGGAGGCGTAGCTCATGCGGCGCCTCCCCTGTTGGACGCGGAGAGCGTGATTTCGCGCGAACGGCAGCCCTCCGGCGTCAGATGCTGGTGCGTGGCGGCGACGACGGTGACGCCCGCGAGGGCAAAGGCGCTCAGAAGGTTGATGAGCGTCTGGGCGTTCGTCTTGTCGAGGTGCGTCGCGGGCTCGTCGGCAAGGATGAGCACGGGACGGTTGACGACGGCGCGGGCCAGACAGGCGATCTGGCGTTGGCCAGCTGAGAGGCTCGAGGGACGAAGGTCGGCGAGATCAGCGGCGCCGCACTTGTTGAGGGCCAGAAGCGCCCTGCGGCGCGCTTCCTGTGCCGTTTCGTCCGCTGCGAGCGCAGGCAACATGACGTTTTCGAGAACGGTCCTGTCCTCAAGTAGAAGCTCCTCCTGCATCATGAGGCCCATGGAGCGCCTGAGCCATCGGCGCTGGGCCTCGTCGAACTCGTCAATGCGGTCTCCCGCAACGACGACTTCGCCCTTCGTCGGGTCGATGAGACCGGCGAAGAGCCTGAGGATGGTGCTTTTGCCGCACCCCGTGCTGCCGTGAATGACGACGAATTCGCCGCGTCCGACTTCAAGACTGAGGTCGTCGATGACGGCATGACCGTCGTAGACGACGCTCACGCCGTTCAGCTGCAGGAGGGGTGCTTCGGTTTCGGACATGAGACCTCTCAGAAGGTGGTCACGGTGATCACGCGGCCGACCTTCTTCCAGTCATCCGCCTCCTGCTGAAGCATGTAGGCGGTGAGGGGATGCTGTTCAAGCCAGGTGCGGTCGATGGCGATGTTGAGCACCGAGTTGTTGAGGCTGCGGGTGATCGTGATGAGCGGAAGCGGCGCGGGCTTGCGGGCATGCGCGAAGATGACGGCAAGGCGCATGGCGAGCACCTGACGGGTGTTGGCTTGGGACTTGAGGAAGTCTTCGGCCTTGCCGAGGCCGCCTCGCTGGGCGAGGATCAGCTTAGCCATGTACTGCTGGTCGGTGCGCGTGAATCCGGGCAGGTCCGCATTGCTCACGATGTATTCGCCGTGGCGGTGGTAGCGGCTCGTCGAGATCGTCGTGCCGACTTCATGCATGAGCGCGGCCCAGCGCAGGCGCTTGAGGGCGGCGGGATCGATGCCGGGGTCGAGCATGCGGAGGAATTCAACGGCGTAGCCTGCGACGATGTCGGCTTGCTCGCGGGACACGCCGCAGGTGCGGATGATCGCGTCGACGCTGATGTCGCGGGTGTCGCGGTTCTGGACGATGCCGAGCTGTTCGTAGAGAAGACCCACGCGAAGGGCGCCGCTGGCGGGACGCATGGACTTGATGCCTGCGGTGCGGTAGACGGCGGTGAGGACGGCATAGCCGCCAGCGATGACTTCGCGGCGGTCGGGCTTGAGGCCGGGGAACTGGATGTTGTTGATGTTCCCGGCGCGAAGCAGAAGCGCGCGGATCTTTTCAAGATGCTCGGGCGTGACTTCGCCGTCGCTCCAGCCCTGCGCAACGCAGATGTCGGAAACGGCGCCGAAGGTGCCGGCGGAGCCGTAGGCTTCGTCGAACTTGGTGTCGTTGAACTTGTGCTCGCCTTCGCTGAACTCGGCGCAGCAGGCGACGATTGCCTTGTCGAGCTTTTCGGCGGTGATGACGCCGTCGGCGAAGAACTTCATCGACGTGTTCACGCAGCCGACGTGGTAGCTCTCGTATTCCTGGGCCTCAAGGTCCTGGCCGACGACGAACTCCGTACTCGCGCCGCCGATGTCGACGACGAGACGGCGCTTGTCGGACGGGGGCAACGTGCGTGCACAGCCCTTGAAGACGAGGCGGGCCTCTTCGTGGCCGCTCAGAATGCCGATGGGATAGCCGAGCGCAGCTTCAGCCTTGGGAAGGAATTCGGAGGAGTTCGCGGCCTCGCGCAACGCCTGCGTGCCGACGGCACGCACCTGGGTGGCGGGAAGGCCTGCGAGCTTTTCGTGGAAGCGGCTCAGTGCGGCGAGTGCCTTCTCCTGCATCTCGGGCGTGAGGGCTCCGTTCTTGTCGAAGCCCGCGGCCATGCGAATGGTTTCCTTCCAGTAGCTCTGAGTGACGATGCGGTCGCCGTCAACACGGCCGATCTCTACGCGGAAGCTGTTGCTTCCAAGATCAACTGCACCTAAAAGCATCTTGTGTGCTCCATTTTTAATTGATTATTCCGGGGCTGTAGCGGGAGTGTTGGGATCGAGTCCGACGAGCGCATTGGCGAACTGCACCGCATTGAAGGGCTGCAGGTCGTCGATGGCTTCGCCCACGCCGATGAAGTAGATCGGCAGGGGATTTTCGGGACGCATTTGTGTAATGGCGACGAGCACGCCGCCCTTGGCGGTGCCGTCGAGTTTCGTGACGATGAGGCCGGTCAGGCCGACCGCGGCGTCGAAGGCCTTCACCTGGGTAAGCGCGTTCTGACCATTGGTGCCGTCGACGACGAGAATCGCCTCGTGCGGAGCGCCGGTCATGGCCTTGTCCTGGGCGCGGCGGATTCGGCGCAACTCTTCCATGAGGTTGATCTGGGTGGGCAGGCGGCCGGCGGTGTCGGCGATGACGACGTCGGTGCCGCGCGCCTTGCCTGCGCTCACGGCGTCGAAGACGACTGCGGCAGGATCGCCGCCCTGCTGGGCGATGACTTCGATCTGGTTGCGGTCGCCCCAGACGGCGAGCTGTTCGCGGGCGGCGGCTCGGAACGTGTCGCCTGCGGCGAGTAGGACGCTCTTGCCGCGCTGGCTCAGGTACTTGGAGATCTTGCCGATGGAGGTGGTCTTGCCTGCGCCGTTGACGCCCGTCATCATGATGACGAGGGGATGCGCCTGCTCGATGTCGAGCTCGCGCTGCGCCGGCGCGAGCATGCGGGCGATTTCATCTCGAAG
>OCPY01000653.1_pt1 | contig 21880 bp, 24 predicted proteins | sample 1538821 | NCBI WGS metagenome assembly OCPY01 (sample SAMN04571728, study PRJEB22368) | human gut metagenome | biome: human gut; material: stool | host: Homo sapiens | place: Luxembourg | collected 2012-12-07 | reverse complement strand
TGCTCGGCCCTGACCCAGCGGAAGTGCAGCCGGTTGGCGTGCGCCAGCCCGTGGCAGCCGCTGCCGTTGCCGCTGCCGCACAGCATCACCGTGGGCTTGGGAACCTCGCGCCCGTCGCGGAACAGCTTGCCCGCCCCGCGCCTCACGATGTGGTGGCGGTTGAGCGGCCACGGCGCGCCGCACACGGCGCACCTGGGCGTCTCGATGCTCGGCCCCTCCATGAGGGGGCGCAGGATCTCGGGCAGCGTGTCAACGTTTGCCATTCGATAGCCTCCTGTCCTTGCCTTGCAGCTCGTACTTGTCGCACATCTCCGACAGGCGGCTCACGATGGCCACCGCCGTCTCCTCGTCGCCGTTCTTGGCCAGGCGGCGTATGAGGTCGCTCTTGCCGTACTGCGTGGTCACGACCACGGGCCTCATGTTCTCGTACCTGTCGTTCACGACGCGGAACACCTGCCCCAGCGTCCAGTCGGTGGGGGACTCCTTGCCCAGGTCGTCCAGCACCAGGCACCCCACGCGGGAGAGTCTGGACAGCACGCCGTCCTCGGTGCCGTCGCCGCCGTAGGTGCCCTTGATGGCGGCCAGCACGCCCAGCATGTCGGTCACCCTCACGCTGGTGCCGCCGTCCACCAGGAGCCGCGCCACGGCGCTCGCCAGGTGGGTCTTGCCGGTTCCCACGGGGCCGCAGATGTACGCCCCGCGCCCTTGCTCAACCTTCGCGGCAATGCCCTCGGCCATGGGGGAGGCGGCTGTCATGAAGCGGGGCTTGATTCCGGCCCGCTCGTAGGCCCGGCGGCGTTTGGCTGCGGCCTCCTCGGCCTTGGCCCTGGCCTCAAGGCGCGAACGCTCGTCGCGCTCCGCCACGGCACCCGGGCAGCCGCACGGCTTCCAGCCGCAGAAGGTGCGGCGGCCAGCCAGCACCACGTAGCGGACCTCCAGCTGCGCCCCGCAGTGGGGGCACTCAGTCGTACTCGGCATAGCCGTCGGCCTCCTTCCGGGTCCTCGGGCCGCGGTTCACGTAGTCCTCGAACTTCGGCGAGAACAGCGTGGAGGGCCGCAGGTACTTGGCCATCTTCGGGTCGCCCGCCCACTCGGCCGCCATCGTGTCGATGACGGCCAGGAAGTCGGGGAGGCGGTAGCCCTCGGCCCAGCGGGCGTGTATCAGCCTGCGGGTCTTGGCGCTGCTTGAGCGGTAGCGGGTGCCGGCCGCCTCGTTGAGCGCATGCACGATTTCGTCAAAGGGGATTAAGGGGTTATCTATATACTCAACCTCAACCTCAACCTCTGCATTGCCGCAACTCGATGCGCCTGCATGTGCATCCGCATCTGCTTGCGCATGTGCGACTGCATCTGTATCCGCATATGCTCCCGCATGTGCTTGCGCATCGGCTTGCGCCCGTGCCGCCGCATCGTCCACCGCGTCTTCCTTCCCCGGCCTGTTGCCCCAGCGGGCGTTGGCCGCCTTCCTTGCGCGCTCGCTCTTCTCGTCGCCCATGTCGAGCCTGCCCTTGAGCACCAGGAAGGTAGGAAGCCACGCGGGGCTGCCCTGCGGCTCCTTGCCCGTGAACCGGTACTCGACGATGGCGTAGATGAACGGCGCGCGCTGCTTCTCGGGCATGGCCTGCGCGGCCGCCCAGAAGTCGTCGTGTATAACCATGCCCATAGTGTCGCCGTCGCCTTCCCTAAAACGGGATATCCTCGTCGTACAGATCGGGCATGGCCTGCTGCTGCGGCGCGGGCTGCTGCGGCGCGTACGCCTGCTGAGTGGCCGGCTGCGGCGCGTAGGCGGGCTGCTGCGGCGCAGGTGCCGGGGCGGGGCGTCCCTGGCCGTACGTGCGGGCCTGCGGCGCTTGCGGGGCCGCCTGGGGCGCGTACTGCTGCGGCGCGTAGCCCTGCTGCTGTTGCTGGCTGCTCATGAACTCCAGCTCGTCCACCACGACCTCCAGCGCGCTGCGCTTCTGGCCGGTCTGCTGGTCGTTCCAGCTGCGGTAGCGCAGCTTGCCCTCGATGGCCACCTTGCTGCCTTTGGCGAGGTACTGCGCCAGCTTCTCGCCGCGGGTGCCGAACAGCGTGCAGTCCACGAAGTTCGGGTAGTCCTCCCACTGCCCGGTCTGCTGGTTCTTGCGGCGGTCGTTGACGGCCACGCCCATGGACAGCACGGACATGCCGCCAGACGTGGAGCGCAGCACGGGGTCGCGGGTCAGGTTGCCGGATATGCACACGCGGTTGATGCTCATAGATACCCTCCTTGGGTTACGTCCCCGCTGTTCCAGATGCGGGTGATCTGCGCGTCTACCATGCGGATACGCAGCTTGATTACGTTGATGGCCTCCTGCGAGGCCTTGTAGATGGCCTCGGAGCAGTCGCGGCGGCGCTTGGCCTCCGCTATCTGCTCCTGGCCCCGGCACACGTCGCCGATGATGGTGACGGGCGTGCCCTTCTGGCGCTCGTTCAGGATGGCGATGCGCAGGGCCTTGCGGTACTCGGCCTCGTTCTCGGCGTACTGGCAGCCCGACTCCTTGCAGGTCTTCAGCTCGGCCTCCAGCCTGTCGGTCAGCTCGTCCAGCTCCTCGGTGAGCGCCTGCATCTACTCCACCTGCCAGTCGGGGCGCGGGCAGCACGGGCTGTTGGCCACGAACTCCATGTACTGCGGCATGCTGGCGAACTGGTAGCGCGCCCCGCAGCTGCGGCAGTGGGCCGTGAAGGGGCCGTCTGCGGGCGGCTGCTTCTCCTCGGGCGCGGGCTGCTCCTCCATGGCGTCGGGATCGCTCTGCCCGTCGATGGCGAACGCGCCGCACAGCGCGTACTTGCGGGCGTAGCTCGACGCCATGCCGGTCACCTGGGCATCGTCCGAGCCCTTCTTGTGCTCGTCCTCGCGGGCGTAGGCGCTCACCTGCAGCAGGCCCTCGCCGCCCTCGGCGGGGAACACGCACGCCGTGGACTTCACGTAGTAGCGGTCGCCTATCTGCACCAGCTCGTCGGTCATGAAGAACGCCAGGCCCTCCTTGGCGCACGGCTCCTTCAGCGCGGCCACTATGTCCTCGTAGCTGCGGTAGCTGAACTTGCCGAAAGCGTTGTACTTGGCCTTGGGCACCACCACGGCGCGCTGCACGCGGGCAACGGCCGCCATGAGGTCGATGGACTGCTGTTCCTGGGTCATGCTAGTAGCCTCCGTTCATTCGCTCGTAAACCTGGCCCACCGTGCCGTGCATGATGGTGCCCACGACGCCCTGCGCCTTGAGGGCCGCCGCGACGCCCTGCATCTGCTCGCGCGTGGCGCACGGCACCACGACCGTCCACGGGTCGCCCGCCATGGCCACGGGTGCCGGTGCGGGCGGCGCTGGCGGCACCGGGGCGGGCATGGGCGCGGGCTGCGGCTCGGGCATCTGCTCAAGCGGCTGCGGGAACTCTGCGGGCTGGCATTCCGCAGGCTCGGACACCGCTTCGGGTTCGGGTTCGGGCTCTTCCACGGGTTCCGGCTCCATGGCCGCCTTCAGCTCGGCGATGCGCCGGCGCTCCTCCTCGGCCTTGTGCGCCGCCGTTATGGCCGCGCCCAGGTCCAGGGTGGCGAACAGCTCGCGCTCGGCCTCGTCGTAGAACGGCTCGCCCTGGAACTGCGCCTTGAGGGTTTCCCAGTCCTGGGCCAGGCGCTCCACCTTGGCCTCCAGGGCCTTGAATGCCTTCACCTCGCCGAAGGTCTTGTTGGTCCACTGCTTCTCGTGGAAACGCTCATAGGGCACGACGGGGGCCAGCAGCCCGGCGAACTCCTCGTAGTGCTCCCGCAGCTTGGCGTACGCGCGCAGCTGGCGCTCCTCCTCGGCCTCGTCCAGCTGCGCCTTGATGCCGTCGGCTGCCTGCTTCGCGATGCCCGCCACGGCCTTGCACCTGTCCTCGAACGCGGCCAGGGGCTTCGTGTACTCGCGGCTCACGGCCTTGCGGCGCTCGTCTATCTCCTTGGCGATGCCGTTGAGGTAGGCGCGGTCGCGCTTGGCGGCCTTCACGTTCTCGTCCTTGCCCATGTCGTAGGTCGCGCCCTCGTAGTCGGCCACCAGCCTGCGCACGTGCGCCTCCAGGGCGTCGAAGTTGGCCTCGATTACGGCGGGGGAGTACGCCACGGTCAGCTCTGACGCCTCCTCGGGCTCGATGATCTCGGCCTCAACTGCTTCGCTCATTTACTCCTCGCTTCCCAGGCGCGCCATGCACGCCTCGTAGGTTTCCGTCTCGGCCGCGTTCGGCTCGTAGCCGTCGGCCTTCATGGCCTCGTAGATGATGGTCACGTTCTCGACCGTCGCTCGGTTGAAGTGCACGGAGCTGCCGCCTTCCATGAGGCTCCAGGCCGTCCAGCCGCTCATGTTCCACGCTGCCCGCCAGCCCATGGCCACGGCCAGCTCGGTGGGCGTGCGGTCGATGGGTCGGCCCAGCAGCTCCTCGAACGATTCCACGGCCTCGGCCTCCATGGCGAACGCGGTCAGCGCCAGAGCCGTGCGGCGCATCGACTTGAGGTCGCCCGCGTGGGCGGCAAGCCACTCGCGGCGGGCCTTCGCGCCGTCCTCGTAGGCGGCCTGGAAGTCGGCCTTGCGCTGGGCTGCGGCCTGTGCGGCCTCGTCGGCCCCCTCGGCCACCGGCGCCAGCAGGGTCACGCCGAACGACGTCTCCTCGGCCAGAAGCCCCGCGCCCGCGTTGTCGGCCACGTAGGCGTCCAGCGCCGACAGGTCGGGGCGGTAGTCGGAAAACGTGCGGCATGCGGCGAAGCCCTCGGGGCATTCGTCGACGAACTCGACGCCCGCGTCGGCAAGCACCGCCACCACCTCGGCGCGGTTGCGCCTCTGCTCGGCCTCGGCCTTCAGGCCCGCGTACACGCGCTGCCATTCGGACTGCTTGCAGTCGCGCAGCTCGGCCACGGCCTCGTCGTCGCCCTCGAACTCGGCGATGGCGGCCAGGCGGTCGAGCGTCATGTCGTAGGCGGCGTCCTGCACCCTGCGGGCGGCGCGGCGCGCCTTGGCCACGGTGCCCGCGTCGGTGCGGGCGGCCACGGCCACCTCCTCGTCGGGAATGTCGAGCGCCAGCATGGTCTGCACGCCGCGCGACTTCTCCTCGGCGGTCAGCCCCAGCTTGGCGTCGGTCTCCACCATGGCCTTGGCGGCCTCCACACGCGCCAGCTCGGCGTCGTCCAGGTCGTCGTAGACCTCGGCGAGGAAACGCTCGGTGCCGATGGCCCTCATGGCGCGCACGCGGCACTCGCCGTCGATGATCCAGTAGATGCCGCCCTCCTTGTACAGGATGGGCTTCATGACGGGCTGGCCGGGGTTGAGGCGGTTGGCCTTGAACTGCGCGGCCAGGCCCGCGATGTGCTCGGCGCTCTCCCTGGTGGTGAAGTCGCGCGGGTTCATCGGCTCGCCGTCGGCGCGCTCGTAGGGGTACACGTCGCAGATCGCGACCTCCTCTAGCGATTGCATGCGCGGGCCTCCTCGTCTACGACCACGCGGCACTCCATGCCCACCAGGCGGGCGCGGCACGCCACGCGGGCCACCTCGCCCATGAGCGCGATGCGCTTGGTGGGCACGGGGCCGTTCTTGATTTGCGCGGCCATGCAGGCGGCCCCCATGTTGAACGCCTGGCGCATGGCGGCGTCGAAGCCGCCGTCGCCCGGCTCGGGCACGGGGACGGCGCGCTCGATGCGCTTCAGGATGCTGTCCACCGTCTTGTCCGCGACGGTCTTGCTGATGATTTCCGTGAGCATTTGGGTCTCCTAACTGGGAAAACTAAAAGTGATAAAAACTTTTCAGGATTTCGGAACTTTTTTCTCTATGCGCTCCTTGCGCTTCTGCGCCGCCTTGACCCTGCGGTACAGGTAACGGCACAGCCACCGCTCCATGGCCTCGTCGTGCGCCTCTGCTGCCTTGTCGGCGGCGTAGCGGCTCATGCCCGAGGTGTCCGGGGCCTGCGGCATGGGGTCGGCGCGGCTCTCTCGGCCGCACTCGGTGCGCTCGTAGGTGCGGCGCTCCTCTGCGGTCAGCCTCGGCAGCAGCTCGGCTATGCGGGCCTCTATGGCCTCAAGCTGCTGCTGGCGCCTGCACGGTTCGCAGATGCCGTCCTTGCCGAGGGTCGCCCTGCGGCACCCGCACGACGGGCACAGCTCCAGGCGGTGGCGGTAGCAGCGCAGGGACACGTGGCCGCCGCTGGCGTTGATCACGCGCCGCGCGTTATCCAACTGGTTCTTGGACAGCCGCAGCTCGCGGCGAATCTCGCGGGCGGGCACCTTTCCCGCCAGCTCGGCTATGCGGTCGAGGTCGGCCTTGCGCCACGCCCTGTGTGGCCTGCCCTTGTCTCGGCGGGTCACTCGTCGCTCACCTCCACGACCACGCGGGGGCGCGCCCTGTCGGTGAGCACCCTGTCGGGACACTGCTCCACGTACTTGCGGGAGTCGTCCTTGATTACGCCCGCCGCCACCAGGCCGTCGAGCACGAACTTGCGCGCGAAGCCCACGTTGTCGGCGTCGCGGCGCATGTCGGGCTCGTAGAACGTGGTGCGCACGGTCACCCGGCGCTCGAAGCGCGGCGCGCGCTGCTGCATGGCCGCCGCCCTCACGCGCGCCGTCTCGCGCTTCTTCATGGCCGCCGCCTTGTAGCGGTTGGCGCGCTCGGCGCTGATGTAGTCGTTCAGGCTCGGCATTCGGCCCTCGACCGTGACGGTGCACCTCATTGCGCGCGCCTGTCGTAGATGCCCTGCGCCTCGGTTAGCGTGGAGGCGGCGAAAACGGCTGGGCCCACGATGGCCTCCCACGTGCCCACCAGGTCCACGGAGTCCACCGGCGTGCGGCGGAAGCTCACGGCGGCCAGCATGGAGGGGCGCTGCAGCACCATGTAGCGGGACAGCACGCTCCACAGGTTGTGGTCGCGCTTGAACTCGCTGGCCTCGCTCACGGTCATGCCGTTCTGGCACGCCAGGGTGTACACGTTGTCGCGCTGGATGACGTGGCCCTCCAGCATCAGGCGGTAGCAGATGCGGCGCAGCTTCGCCCATGTATCGGGGTTCGAGGCAACCCAGCCGCACGCCTTGGCCACGAGGGCCTGGGCCTTGGCGTCTACCTCGGCCATACTGTTGCCTCCAGCGCCCATGTGGCGGCGATGCACGCGCAGACGAACAGGGCGGCGAAAACGGCCTGCAGCCTCTCGCGGCGCTGCTCGGGTGTTACACTGGTCTCGGTTCGGAAGTGAACCGTTGCGGTGCGCGTCTTTCGCTTGCCGGCTGCGACGCGCACCCTCTTTCCCTTGATCTTTTCCATTCCTGGAACTTCCTCTCGTTCTCTGGGTCCTTGTAGAACTCGCGCATCATGGCGGCGCACTCGTCGCACATGGCGCGCTGTATCGGGGTCATTCGCCCGCGACGCCCGGCAGAAGCAGCGGGGCGTCCTCGTAGGCGACCTCACCGGTGTCCCTATCCACGAACATCACCTCCTGGTCGTCGTACACGTGGATGTTGAGCATCTGCCCCGTGAACTCCACCAGCTTGGGGATGAAGTCACGGAACTTCGGGTCCAGCTCAAACTGCAGCACGCACTTGCCGCTCTTCACGTTGAGGGCGGTGAACCCCCCCCCGTACGGTCACCTCGTTCAGCATGGCCTACTCCTTCTCGTCGTACGCGGTGTCGCGCGCGATGGTCTTGAAGTCGGTGCTCCAGCCCTTGCCGTTCACGCTGAACTGCACGGAGCTGTAGACGTTGAACTGCATGCCGCCGAGCTCGAACCAGGTCGTGCTCGCCTCCAGAAGCTCGATGCCGCTCGTCTGGAAGCCCCACATGGCCGCGATGCGGCGCTTGAGGCTGACGTGCGTCTCCTCCATGCAGCCGTTCTCGGCCAGCTCGAAGTTGACGGCCACGCGCTTGCGGTTGTTGACGATGCAATCGATCGTTTTGCCGACGATATTCGCGACGAACTCGGGCTGGTGGCTTGCGTTGGTCATGTTGTTTCTCCTTAGGGTTAGTTTAACTAGCGTTTCTGCCGAAAAAAATGCTCTCGTAGCTACGGCTCAGGATTTCACAGATGCGGCGCGCCTGTAAAACGCTCGCATTCTCGGGCTTTTCCTCGATTTTTATGTATGTCGGACGGGAAACACCCAGTTCATCAGCCATGTATTGCTGCGTGAAGCCTGCATCTTCGCGCGCTTCGCGAAGAGTTTTGAACTTCGCCAAGCCTTATCACCTCCATCGCTTGTCGAACTGTCTCAAAGGTTAGTTTTTCTAGCATTGCATGTCAAGTTATTTTTGCAATAAAATGCAAGAGAAGTTAACAGGAGGTCGCTATGGGTATCCGCGAGAACATCATCCAACTGCGGGAACTGTTCGGCGTTACGCAAGAGCAGCTTGCCTCGATTGCGGGCGTTTCCCGTGGTGCCGTCTCTCAATGGGAGGGCGGTTTCTCCGAACCTCGTATGGGTTCGATACAAAAGATTGCGGACTACTTCCGCATTTCTAAAAGCAACATTATTGAAGATAACGGGATGTCGTTCATCGACCCCGTGACCAAAAAGCCCAAGGGCAGCCCGTATATGCCCTCCGGCGCCATCCCCGTGGTGGCCAGCAGCGCAACCGTGCCGCTTCTCACGCTTGGCCGCGTGCACGCCGGCTCACTCGCCGACGAGGAGGAGGTCGCGCACCGCGTGGAGGTGCCCGCCTCCGTGTGTGCCGGCCACCCGCGCGCTTTCGCCCTGGAGGTCGAGGGCGACTGCATGAACCGCGTCATACCCGAGGGCAGCCACGTGCTGGTCGACCCCGACCGCCAGCCCGCCAACGGGTCCATCGCCGTGGTGGAGACGGAGGATTACCGCGCGGTCATGCGCCGCTGGTACAAGGGCAGCACCAAGCTGATGCTGTCGGCGGACAGCTTCAAGGACTACGAGGACATGATTTTCGGCATGGACGACGGCCCTGTGCGCGTGATCGGCACGGTGGTGTGGTTCCAAGCCTCCAACGAGATGGAGTAGCCATGGGCCTGTTTGATTTTCTGAAGCAAAAGGGGAGGAGGACGGCCGAGCCGGTTTCCTATGTTCCCGAATGTTTGGAACTCCCGGAGTCGAACTACGACCAACTATTTGACGAGTTTCAGCCGGAATGGGCTGACCAGTTTCCCGACTTCCCCTATGAGTTCCAAGGAAGACCAGCGATCAGGACGACTTTAACCGAGCGTATGCGCGATATGTTCAGCATTGCTCCGCAGGACGTTCCGAGAGTTGAGGCTCTTGTTCATCAGGCCAACAGCTTGCTTGCTGATGCTCATTCCCTTGCTACTTTTCCCGAGTTTTCCGTCCCTATGCCTGATTTATCTGATTCCTATAAATGCTTGTTGCGTTTTCCGCTTTGCGCTATTCGGTGCATCCCGTTTACGGAAAAAACCGGTCGGGTGTCGAAGTTTCCGTTCCGGTTTGAATACGATTCCGGGATGATGCGCAAGCCCAGGGCGCCGAGAGCTCATATCAGGATGACCGCTAGCTTGATGCCGAACGGGGACCCGGGAAGGATTGAAAGCGAGTACGCTCTCTTCGAGAGTGGTGCCTCGTTCGGCCACTATTGGATAGTCACCTCAAAGATCGTCAGCGGAGAACTTGTCGTCTCACGAATCAGCGAAACGAGTCCGACAGGCGATACTCCGCCGACTCTTTACACATTAGGCAGGTAGCCATGGGCGGGCGCGCGGCGATATACGCCCGCTTCTCGAGCCACAACCAGCGCGGCGAGTCCATAGAGATACAGGTGGAGAAGTCCCGCGCCTACTGCGCCGAGAACGACCTGCGCGTGGTGGCCACGTACTGCGACTTCGCGCAGACGGGCACCAACACCGACCGCGCCGAGTTCCAGCGCATGATGGCCGACGCCAAGCGAGGGCTGTTCGATTTCGTGGTCATATATAAAGTTACCCGAATCATGCGCAACCGCGACGAGATGGCCATGGCGCGCATCATGCTGCGCCGCTGCCGCGTCGAGATACTGTACGCGGGCGAGGACATTTCGGACGGCTCGGCGGGCGTGCTGCAGCTGGGCATGCTGGAGGTGCTGGCGGAGTACGAGAGCGCGCTCGACGGCGAGCGCATACGCGACGGCATACAGAAGAACGCCGAGCGGTGCATGGCCAACGGCTGCGTGCGCTACGGCTGGGACATAGTGGACGGGCGCTACGTGGTCAACGAGGAGGAGGCCGCCGCCATCCGCCTGGGCGTGCGCATGGTCTTGTCGGGCAAGTCGGTGGCCGACGTGGTGCGCGCCTGGGAGCCGTACCGCACCAAACGCGGCGGCAAGTGGCGCTTCCAGACGGTGCGCCGCATACTGATGCGGCGGGAGAACGGAGGGGAGTACCGCTACGCGGGCGTGGTCGTGCCCGGCGGCATGCCCGCCATCGTTCCCATGGATGACGAGGAGAGGGTGATACGGATGCTTGAGGACTCGCACAGGCCCCGCGCCAAGACCGAAGCGTGGGACTTCCCGCTCACGGGCAAGCTCTACGACGGGCGCGACGGCGGGCTGATGACCGGCACCAGCGGCACGGGCAAGTCGGGCAGGCCCTATCACTACTACCGCTGCCGCAGCTGCGGGCGCACCGTGCGCCGCGATGTCGTGGAGAAGCGCGTGGCCGACGCCGTGCGCGAGGCCCTGGGCAGCGCCGACAGCCGCGAGCGCATCGCTCGCATGCTGGCCGACGCCGAGGAGGAGCGCGCCGACGAGAAGCCCTTGAGCGAGACCATAAAGGGCGAGCTGGCCAAGATCGAGACGGCGTTCTCCAACATATGGGCGGCCATCGAGTCGGGCATCGCGCCACCGGGCGGCAAGGAGCGCATAGACGCGCTGAAGCAGCGGCAGGCGCTCCTCAAGGACGAGCTGCGCACGGCCGAGGCCCTTGAGGCCGCCCGCCTTGACTACGACCGCGCGCTGTTCTGGCTTGAGGGCATGGCCGCCGCCGAGGTGGACGACGCGCAGCTTCTGCGCACGTTCGTGGCGCGCGTGGTGCTGGGCGGCCCCGACGATGACGACGGCCTGCGCGTGGCGTTCACGTTTGACGATTCTGCCGGCTTGGGCGATAATCCGTCGCTGCCTGGCGCTATAGGTCCAGGTGGCGAGGTGTTCGACCGAATGAACGCCAGCTCCACCATACGTAACAGGCAGGTAGATATTTATATCTACCTGCCTTTTTATTTCTAGTCCGTACCGCGGAGAATCGAACTCTATGCAGGGCGCGAGCGTTAAGCAAACGCGAAGCGTTTGTAGCGAGCGGGCGAGGACGCCGGTAGGCGGCCGAAGCCGGTGCGTATTTGCGAAGCAAATACGCGGATTCTCCGCGAAAACTTCGACTCAAAACGGATGCGATGTTTATCGAATCTCAGCCGGCCATGCGCCGCATCAACGGATCCCCTCCCGCACCGCGGAGAATCGAACTCAGTGCAGGGCGCGGGCGTTAAGAAAACGCCTTGGCAACGCAGACCGGGACGCGCTTTCCCAATGGCAGCCCAGGCGGAAAGCCCATCCCGGAATCCCGCCTCAGACTGGGACGTAGTTTCCGGATGGCGCCTCAAGCGGAAACTGCGACCCGGAATCGAGCCGTAGAGTGGGACATGCTTTTCCAATGGCAGCCCAAGCGGAAAGCACATCCCGGAATCCAAGCTCGGAATGGGATTCATTTTCCTGATGGCGGGCTCAGCGGAAAATGCGACCCGGAATTTGCTCTGAGAACGGGACACGCTTTCCCGCCGACCGCCCCGCCCTCCTCAACTCCAAAACCCATGCGCCCTCCATCCCAAAACTGGGTAGAAGAAAGCCAAAACGCAATCGCAGGAGGTCAATATGACTGCAGAAGATAAGGCAAAGAACGCCGGCAAGGTCGCGCTCGTCCTGGAGGGCGGTAGTTTTCGCGGGCAGTTTACCGCGGGCGTGCTCGACGTTCTCATGGAGGCTGGCGTCGAGATTCCGGCTGTCTACGGTGTATCGGCCGGCGCCCTCAACGGCGTGAACTACAAGTCGCACCAGATCGGCCGTGCCAACCGCATCAACCTGGCTTTCTGCAACGACAGCCGCTTCATGGGCGCCGCATCGTTTGCGTCCACGGGCTCTATTGTGGGTTACGACTTTATCTTCAACGATGTCCAGGACCGCCTGGATCCCTTTGACAACGAGACGTTCGACGCGAGCCCCATCGAGATGTACGCCGTCGCGACGGACATGCTCTTTGGAACCGCCACGTACCTCCCGGTCAAAAGCGCCGTGCTCGACCTCGACGCCGTGCGTGCCTCGACCTCGCTGCCGCTGGTGACGCCGCCGGTCGAGATTGACGGGCACAAATACGTCGACGGTGGCGTAGCCGATTCGATCCCCATCGAGCATGTGCTGGAGGAGGCGGGCTTCGATCGCGCGGTCGTCATTGTCACGCAGGACCGCTCGTACGAGAAAAAGCCCTACGAGTTTATGCCTGCCGCGCGTGCGCGTTATGCCGACTACCCCTATCTGCTCGAGGGAATCGAGACGCGCCACGACCGCTACAACATACAGCGCATGCACCTGTGGAAATATGAGCGCGAGGGCCGCGCGTTGGTCGTTGCTCCGCAAAAGCCGGTCGAGGTCGGCCACGTTGAGCACGATTCGGCAAAGCTCCTCGACCTGTATATCCAGGGCCGTCAGGAGGCAAAGCGCCTGCTCGCGGAAATCCAAGAGTTCGTTGAACGCTAGCGACGGCGAACCCTCAAAAGATGACAACAGCTAAAGAGCTGGAAAATCACGGCTCGTGGATGACATGTGCAGAAACTCTGGTCGGAGCCAAAATACCTGTTGACTCGTACGGCGAGCGGGGTAATATGGACGGGTTACTTGCAGAGCCCCGTGAATCTCTGTAACAACACGTACTGTACATGGAGGAGTCTAAGTGATTTCGAAATCGACTCACTACGCCAAGCAGGGCGAGGTCCAGCGCAACTGGGTTCTCGTCGACGCCGATGGTGCTGTCCTGGGCCGTCTTGCCACCCAGATCGCAATGATCCTGCGCGGTAAGAACAAGCCCCAGTTCACGCCCAACAGCGACTGCGGCGACTTCGTTGTCGTCATCAACGCCGATAAGGTCCAGCTTACCGGTAACAAGGCCGACACGAAGACCTATTATCGCCACAGCGGCTACAACGGCGGCCTCAAGGCTGAGAGCTTCCGCCAGGCTATGGAGAAGCACCCGGAGAAGGTCATCGAGCGCGCCGTTCGCGGTATGCTGCCCAAGACCACCCTCGGCCGTGCCCAGATGACCAAGCTTAAGGTCTACGCTGGCACCGAGCATCCGCATGCTGCCCAGAACCCCACGAAGATTGAGCTGGAGGCTTAAAGATGGCTGAGAACACCGTTGTCTACCAGGGTACCGGCCGTCGTAAGAACGCCGTCGCCCGCGTCCGTCTCGTCCCCGGCACCGGCAAGGTGACCATCAACAAGCGTGACGCCGAGCAGTATTTCGGCCGTCATCAGCTCGTTGAGAACGCCCTTGCTCCCTTCAAGGTGACCGACACCGCCGGTCAGTTCGACGTTATCGCTCTGTGCGATGGCGGCGGCATCTCCGGTCAGTCCGGCGCTCTGCGCCTGGGCATCGCTCGTGCTCTTCTGAACGCTGGCGATTACCGTGCTGACCTCAAGAAGGCCGGTTTCCTTACGCGCGATGCTCGCGTGGTCGAGCGCAAGAAGTACGGCCTCAAGAAGGCCCGCCGCGCTCCCCAGTTCTCCAAGCGCTAAGGTTTTATCTCCTTACGAGATACAATGTACAAGCGGGGCCTGCCGATTGCTCGGCGGGTCCCGCTTTTCTTTTTCGACTAGGGTGGGCGACTGCGTTTTGCCCACTTGGGAAGGAGCGATCCTATGCCCCAGAACATCTTCGGTACCGATGGCGTCCGTGGCGTCGCCAACGCCGATCTTTCGTGCGACCTCGCGTTTCGCCTGGGTCGCGCGGCGACCAAGTTTCTTGGTCCGGACATCTGCATTGGCCGTGACACGCGTCTTTCGGGCACCATGCTCGAGAGTGCTCTGACCGCCGGCATTATGGCCGAGGGCGGCCGTCCGCACTGCTGCGGCGTTATCCCTACGCCGGCCGTGGCACTGCTCACCGTTCAAAACGAGCTTGACGGCGGCATCGTCATCTCTGCTTCGCACAATCCGCCGGAGTTCAACGGCATCAAGTTCTTTAGCCGCAAGGGCATGAAGCTTCCCGATGCTGTCGAGGAAGAGATCAGCGCCTGGGTCATGTCCGAGGAGGCCATGGCTGCCGACACGCTGCCGACCGGCGCCGGTGTGGGTCACATCATCAAGATGAAGGATGCCCGCAAGGCCTATGTCGATCATGCCATCAGCACGCTCGACGGTCTTAAGCTCGATGGCCTGGTTGTTGCCGTCGACTGCGGTCACGGCGCTTCGTGCCAGACCACGCCTGCCGCGCTGCAGCGCCTGGGCGCCACGGTCCATGCCATCAACACCGATTACTGCGGCACCGACATTAACGTTGAGTGCGGCTCCACTCATCTTGAGCCCCTGCGTGAGCTCGTACTGCGCACCCACGCCGATATCGGCCTGGCCCACGATGGCGACGCTGATCGCGTGCTGTTCGTGGACAGCGAGGGCAACGAGATTGATGGCGACTACATTCTTGCCATCTGCGGCTCCGACCTTGCTGCTCGCGGCAAGCTCGCCAACTCCGAGATCGTCTCGACCGTCATGTGCAACCTGGGCTTCTCCATCGCCATGAAGGAGCAGGGCTTTGATATGGTCCAGACTGCCGTGGGCGACCGCTATGTTCTTGAGCGTATGCTCGAGGACGGTGCTGTCATCGGCGGCGAGCAGTCCGGTCACATCATCTTCCTGGAGCACAACACCACCGGCGACGGCTTGGTGACGGCTCTGCAGCTGCTGGCCGTGCTCAAGCGCACCGGCCGCACCCTCACCGACCTTGCCGGCATCATGAAGAAGTACCCGCAGGTGCTCGTCAACGTGCATTCGGACAACAAGGCCGGCCTGGACGATTGCCAGCCCATTTGGGACGCCGTCGCTGCCGCCGAGAAGGAGCTCAACGGTCGCGGCCGCATCTTGGTGCGCCCGAGCGGTACCGAGCCGCTGGTTCGCGTTATGGCCGAGGCGGAGACGCACGAGCTGACCCAGCGCGTTGTTGACGATATCGTCGAGGTTGTCAAGCGCGAACTTCCCTAATGGTCAATATCGGGTGCCAAGTGGTAAACTGTTAAGGCTATTTTGATTGATTGGTATGTCCGAGGGGGAGCATGTTCACTAAAGTCCTAAGGTCTTTTGGTATGCGTGGTCGAGTCCTTACGCTGGATGCTCCCATCTCGGGCGACGTCATTCCGCTCTCCGAGGTAAACGATCAGACGTTTGCCACCGGCCTTTTGGGCCAGGGCGTGGCGATTCATCCTACCGGCACTCGTGTGATTGCGCCGGCAGACGCCAAGGTCGAGGCCATTTTTCCCACGGGACACGCCGTTGCGCTTAACACGGTCGATGGCCTAGACGTGCTCATCCACGTTGGTTTGGACACTGTTCAGCTCGAGGGCAAGCACTTTACCGTACATGCGCAAGTGGGTGACATCGTCCATAAGGGCGATGTACTCATCGAGTTCGATCGCGAGGCAATTGCTGCCGAGGGTTACGATGTGACGGTTCCTATCTTGGTGTGCAACTCTGTTGAGTTCTCGAGCATCAAGGGTTCTATTGGCGAGCATGTCGAGGAGATGGACCAACTCATCGTCGCTCGCGAGCGCTAGTGAGCGCGCTTGGCCTTTAGCCTACAATTCGAACACGTTTACGGAGGGCGCCCTTGAAAGAGGACGCCCTCCGTGGCAAGATGGGATTTGTCCGAAGCTAAACAGCTTTGGGTCACCGTGGACGGGCAGGGGCCTCGACGCGGCTAGACACGAGACACATACATTACGCGACCTCGCCCTGGTGGCCGCACACGTTGGTTGCGGCCGACGCGGGCCGCGGGCAAGTGCTTGTAAGGAGAGCCTTGCCTCTCTTGTACGAGAAAGGACGCGTAATGAAGATCATTAAAGCTAAAGACTACGAGGATATGAGCCGCAAGGCCGCCAATATCATCTCGGCCCAGGTTATCCTCAAGCCCGATTGCGTGCTGGGTCTTGCCACCGGCTCCACCCCGATTGGCGCCTACAAGCAGCTCGCCGCATGGTACGAGAAGGGTGACGTCGACTTTGCCGAGGTCAGCACCTACAACCTCGACGAGTATCGTGGCCTTTCGCACGACGATCCCCAGAGCTACCACTACTTTATGCGTGAGAACTTCTTCGATCACATTAACATCGACCTGAACAACACGCATGTGCCCGATGGTTCCAATCCCGACGCTGCCGCTGCCTGCTCTGAGTACGACAAAATCGTCGCTGCTGCCGGTTACCCTGATCTGCAGCTGCTCGGCATCGGTAACAACGGTCACATTGGCTTCAACGAGCCCGATGACCACTTCTCCAAGGGTACGCACTGTGTCGACCTTACCGAGAGCACTATTCAGGCCAACAGCCGCCTGTTCGACAGTATCGACGACGTGCCCCGTCAGGCCTATACCATGGGCACTCAGACCATCATGTATGCCCGCATGATCCTGGTCGTCGCCAACGGCGAGGCCAAGGCGCAGGCCGTGCATGACATGTGCTATGGTCCGGTTACCCCCCAGTGCCCTGCCTCGATCCTGCAACTGCACACCAACTGCGTTGTCGTTGCCGACGAGGCCGCCCTTTCGCTCTGCAAGTAGCGATAGCCTATCACCTCGACATAGCTTTGCCGAAGGCCCCCGCTTTGCGGGGGCCTTTTTGCTGAGCGCGCGCCGTGTGCTTGACTAAAATCTTGCCGCGAACTTGACGGGTGCGGCAGGCGCAGCATGATTCATTCCATAACAGATACTATGCATAAATGCTATGAAAAGGTCGTAGACGGTAGCTGGCGTTAGGTGAGTTGCGCAACACAATTGAACAGCGCTCATTTGAGGTACACTGCCAAAGGACGGGACAAGCTGGCAAGCGCATTGACCTGCGCAAAGACTGATTGGTTGGGGGATAAGCTTCAATCGGACCACGCTGAACAAAAACTTGCCATTTGCGTACCAACAAACATCCTAAACCGTAGCATCGCTCTATTCATCTAGCGATACATATGGTCTAGCGTTACGGTGTCCATGTGGTCGAGTTGAGGAGCGGGCATGGTTAACGATTTGGGCAATATGGACGACCTCGAGCTTATGCCGCTGGGCAGTAGTTATACGGTGCGGCGCGATCGCTTGATGAACGAACTTATCGCCAAGGGCCGAAAGGCCGGCATCGTAGTCCTCTACGCGCCTGATGGCTTTGGGAAAACCTCGGTGCTGCTGCAGTATGCCCAAGAGGTTAAAAACGATCCGACGCGAGGTCCCGTGCGGATCATTGAGGCAGACCGCGCCATTGGGCGCGAGGTGTTTATGCAGCTCGAGGTCGTTACCGAAGAGCTTAAGGACAAGCCGCACTCCCTGATTGCAATCGATAACGTGCCTAACCTCAGCCAGGGCGAGACCGAGGAGCTGATCGACCGAATCCGAAGCCTGCGTGCTATGGGGGTTGGGGTCTTTATGAGCTGCCGTCCTTCGAATCGCCAGCTGATTCATGGACTAGGCGATTCGATTAAAGTCAACGCGCAGATGCTCAAGGTGCATGCCTATGAGTATTCGGCGTGGGCATCTGCGTTTTCGATCAGCACATCGCTCGACTTCTATCAGCTTACGCAGGGCGTGCCCGAGCTCGTCTCGGCTATGCAGTCGGGACTATACGGGCAGGGAGACGTTGCCCAGATGCTCGAAAACGAGATCGTCAATATCTACGGTGCGGCACTTGTTGATCTGGCGTCGCTCGAGAACAACGCCCTGTTTAGTGTGGCATGCTTGATGGTCTTAATGGGTGAGGGCAATATTTCAGAGCTCGAGGCTTGCGGCGTTAGACTTTCGGCGATTGACCAGTCCTATCTTGTCCGCGATTATCCCATTTTTGGCGTTGATCCGGCAGACCGGAGCTTTACCTGCTTGGGTACCGAGGACAACGCGCGTCTGCGATTGCGCAAGCTGGTCGCCGAAATTCGCCCCGAACTCGTTGTGCGGGCGGCGCGTATATTGATTAAAGCGGGGCGCTGCGATACCGCGATGGACCTTGCTGACGCGTTTTTGGACCGCAGTGCGGTGTTGGAGCTTGCCGGGCAGTATGGGGTCGATCTGGCCCTGACAGGGCATGGAGGGGATGTTTGCCGCGCGGCGCTGGGAAAGACCGAGTCAGATGGCCAGGCATCGGAGCCGACGCCTGACGAGGCGCTCGGCATCTATCTGGCGGCGGTGAGCGTCTCCAATACAAAACTCGCGCGGTATATGGCCTCAATTATCGAGCGTGCGGGCGAGCAAGCGATTTGCGAGCTCGATCCCGTGTCGTGGAAGGTGGCGCACGCGTTTACGGCCGCCTGTTATGGAGATGGTGGTCTGGGGCTTCCGGAAAGCCATACAGCGCTGGAAAGTGAGGCGTCTTGTGCCGCACTCGACATGCTGTCCGCACATGTCGAGATAAAGCATGGGCTGACCGAGCGGGCGAAGGGCGGCGAGATCCTCGCGGGGCTCAAAACGGATAAGGCCTACGATTGCGAGCTCGATATCGCGGGGACGTTTGTGCGGGCGGACCGCATGTTGACGGAGCTATTTGATGGGTCGTATGCAGGGACTGACGAGCGTGATGACGAGATGGCCCTGACGCTCGAGGCGCTCGAAGCGCGTGGAATCCGAGCACTCGCCATCTGGGTGCGCATGGTATTATCGGCGCGGCGTCTGCTTGCCGGCATGCCGGTGACCGACGAGCAGGCATTCAATGAGCTCGACCGTTTTGCCGTGCGCGTGCGTGACAATCAAGTCCAGTTGTTTGGCTTGATACTGGAAGGCTGGCAGTCGCTGGCTGAGGGGCGTCCGGTCAATGCCAAATTCCGTGCGGTGCAGGTGCTCAGGCTTGCCGAGGAATCGATTGGATACATACGCGACAACGCACTGCTGCTAGAGCGCGCGGCGTACTTACGCAATACATCGATGGTATCGGTGCGCGAAGAGGCAGAGCTGCTCGATTTGAGCCGAACGCAGGTCGGTGGTGCCGAGGCATGGATGGTGGCGCTGCATTTGGCCTCCGCGGGCCGCGATAGCGACCTTGCAGCCTGGATGTCCATGAACCGCCCAGGGATTTTGGATCCGTCGTATCGGCTGTTTGCACGCCTTGCGATGCATTGTCTGGGTGAGCCGGCCGCTAGAATTCGAAAGAAGCTCCCGGTGCGCGAGCTGTCGCGGTATTCGCTGCGTGACGACTTTGAGGGCGAAGGCGAGCGTCTGTTCCAGGCCGGCGATGCCGAGGGTGTCGATGTGATTGGCCATATCGAGATCCGCATGTTTGGGGCGTTTCGCGCCGAGCGCGACGGGTTTCCCATCACGGATAAGATGTGGCGCCGCAAGAAAGCGGCGACGCTTGCCGAGCGGCTTGCGCTGGGCATGGATGCACTGGTCGACCGCGAGACGCTGGCTATGGAGCTGTGGCCCCATGCCGAGTTCAATAGCGCCCGTAACAATCTGTACTCGACGATATCGCGCCTGCGTTCGGCCTTGGGGCCGACACCGGATGGCAAGTCGTGTGTGCTGATTCAAAACGAGTGCATTGGGCTTAACGGCGATTACGTCAAGACCGACGTGCGGTTGTTTGATCAGATAAGCCGCGAAGTTTTGGGAAATCGCACGGGTGCGCGCGGACCCCATCTGATCGAGCTGTGCCTTAAGATCGAGCAGCTCTATGCCGGCCCGTTGTATGTTCCCAATGGCTGTAATCCCACCTACTTTTTGCGTATGCGGCGCATTATGGAATCGAAGTATATCGACTGTATGATTCGGGGCGCGAATGCCGCCCTAGAAGAAAACGACCTGCAGTCGGCGGTATGGCTGGTGGAGTCGGGGTTGCGGCAAGAGACGGCGCGCGAGGACATGGTGCGTTGCGCTATGCGCGTCTACGGTGCGGCGGGGCGACGACGCGATATCGTCGAGCTGTACAGTGGGCATATGCATCACCTGAGGGAGCAGGTCAATGGCGTGCCCGAGCCCGAGACGCGGCGTCTGTACGAGCGCTTGGTGGAGGGCAGGCTTAACCGCGTGCTCGTCGAGCGATAAAAAGAGCGTCCGAATTGCTCGGACGCTCGCAAGCTTGATGTATGTTGGCTCGCCGGATCGTTGGCTCTTAGACGAGCTTAATCTTCTCGATGTCCTTGCGCGAGGACTCGCGATACAGCGAGAACTTGCGGCCGATGACCTGGACGACCTCGGCGTGGCAGCGCTCGGCGAGCTCCTCGGCGGCCTCGCGGGCGGAAAGGCTGGAGCCATCGAGCACGGAGCACTTAACGAGCTCGTGCTTCTCCAGGTAGGCGACCGTCTGCTCGACGGTGCCCTCGTTGATGTCGGACTTGCCGATGATGATGGCGGGGTTGAGGTGATGGGCCATGCTGCGAAGCTGCTTGACCTGGGCTCCTGTCAGTGCCATGGGTTCTCGCTTTCTATGTTATGGGGCGCCCCACGATGGGGCCTTAATCTACGTGAGCTGTCCCACGATAGCGCAGGAACGGCGCGGTGTGGGGCGTGTTTGCCCAGTTCAAAAAGAATGCGGATGCCGAGCGGGAGAACAGCGCGGGTTACAGGCGGACGTGTGCGGCGGCCGAAAGCGGTCTATGGACGGCCCGAAGAGACCGGCTCCCATGCAATAAACGCCCAACGGACCTTGCGGACGTGGTCGAGCATGTAGCGCCCCTGCGGCACGCCCTTGGACCCTGGCTCGCCGGCATGGGGATTCTCAATCATATGCTGAGCGACGTAGGCGCGCAGACGGTCGATCTTATCCTCGTTACCGCGCTCGAGCATGCGGGAGAAGTCCGCCACGCCCGCCTCAAGGCTATCGAAGGTATCGCGACGAGGTGATTCAAAGTACGTAACCTGCGGCAGGGCACCCATCTGAATGAGGATATTAAAGGCATACACAAAGCCATTACTGCAGGTAACCGAGGCACCGATGGCGTTCATCAGGTGCAGGTCATAGCGCGGGCTGGAGTTGGCGACCATCGTGACAGCACAACGCCGACGAGCCGTTCGATCAAGCTTGGCAAGCGCGCCTTTTAGGTTGGTCGTGGTGACAGAGCGACTGGCAAAGGCAACATCTACCGCTTTCGCGACCGGCCCAACCAAATCCCAGTCATCATCCCAAGCAAGCTCAAGCGGTGTAATGCAATCCTCGAGCCCATAGTACTCAATGCCAGCATCAAGCGTGCCCAACATAGCAGGGGAGAAGTCGGCAGCAATCACGGAATGCCCAGCCTGAGCAAGCGGAATGGCAATCGACCCAGCCCCACACCCCATATCCAGCACGGATTCACCAGGCTTTAACGCCAACAGCTTCATAAAGTCCCGGGCATACGGAGCAGTCTCAAGCGGCCGAAAATGCCGAGCCCGCTTATCCCACTCAAAAGAATCATCAGCCCGCCGCCGACCAGCCTGCAAGCGCATCCATTCGCCATTCCAATCAGCAGAAAGAAGCTCAGAGCGAGCATCCCCATCAACCACGGGCCAACCTCCTAGCAACAAAAAAGCGACTCCTCCCAAAAGAAGAGCCGCAACCAGCATATATCAGAAAGAACCGATCCAACGCCAAACCGCCATACCAGCAAAGTAGGGCAGAAGCGAAGCGACTGCCAAAGGGATAGAACCCAACCGAGGTCCCGTTGTGCGGGAGCCCCGCCGTCGGGCGGCAGACATATAAGGTCGATCGCGAGTTCCGCACGAGCCGGAGA
>OCPY01000602.1_pt1 | contig 23346 bp, 9 predicted proteins | sample 1538821 | NCBI WGS metagenome assembly OCPY01 (sample SAMN04571728, study PRJEB22368) | human gut metagenome | biome: human gut; material: stool | host: Homo sapiens | place: Luxembourg | collected 2012-12-07 | reverse complement strand
GGTCTACCGGAACAAAATAATCTACCTTATTGACAGCGAGGCGCACATCGAAGTTCTTTACCTCTTTATTATTAACGATCATACTGATACGTACATCGGGGGAAGCATCTTCTACGGGCAGAAGCAGATACTTCTGGGAAGTATTGACGCGTACAAGGCAATGACCTTCTCCCAGATTTCTAATCTGCAAAGGAGAACCTGCCGCTCGGGTTGAAACAGAAATAGTCATGAGAATAAAACAAATCAGAGCAGTCTGAAGTCGTTTGACAGAAAAAAATAAATTCATGTTCTATGGTATTAAGGTTGTTATACTTTTGATAGTTGTTACAGTGCAAAGATAGGCGCTCCGGAAGGAAGCGCCTATCACTTTTGTTGCAAACGCTGTAAAAGATGTTACCTCTCAGTATACTTTTTATTAATAAGTGCTTTACTTAACGTCTGATACAGTCATCCTATGAATCAATAATTCTTATTTTGAGTATATAATCCGGGAATATAATACAGCTGATTATAAGGTATCGGGAAAAACTCATTCTTATTCGGCTCATAATGGGCGTCTTTATAATATTGAGCATAAGTTTGTCCGTCATATACATTATTCTGTTCACTTGCAAAGTAAGCATTCAACGTTTCGGAAGCAATTCCCCAACGACGTAAGTCAAAATAACGTCCATTTTCCATAGCCATTTCCAAACGACGTTCCCAACGCAGACATTTACGTGCTGTTTCTTTATCCTGAAAATAAGACTCGGGATAAAGAGCGATCTCGCATTGGTCTTTGGCATAAGCAATATGTTTGTTTACTGAATTGGCGGCTCTCTCGCGAATATCATTAATAATAATACGTGCTTCACCCAGTTCACCCAGTTCTACCAATGCTTCAGCACGCATGAGCATCACATCCGTATAACGGAATACATAGTCATTCATAGCAAAAGCTTGCCAAGACCCATTGTATGTTTCTCCTTTAGAACGCTGTGGAACTTCTTTCAAAGAAGTATAATATCCATACGTATTCGGTGTACGGGAATTATTCTTGGTCATCGTATATTCAGCTTCATATTTATACGGATATGTCGGCATACCTACCGTATGGAATAAACGTGGGTCCCACTTCTGTTCATCCACCTCACCATTGACCGGATAATCTATTTCCTCATTATAATCATCAAACATGGGTAAACCATCTTTAGTTTTGAATGCATTAACCAGGTTTTGTGACGGCTTATGAAAGTCCCATCCACAAGACCACATTCCCCAGCATCCATTCAAAGTGTTCGACCAGTTAGCCCGTCCATAACTTGTATTATCATCCTGATAGTCGGAACATTGTACTGCAAAGATGGATTCTTTACTATTCTTGTAATCCGGCAAAAAGATATCTCCATAATCTTCCAGATAATCATAACCTGAAGCTGTCACCTCATTCGTATAAGTTACCACCTTCTGCATATAGTCTTCGTTTATGTGGCTCTCACCTGTCGTAGCCTCATAACCGTCTCCCCATGCCAAGTTCAAATAACATTTGGCCAGATAAGAGGCGGCGGCAATCTTATTAACCCGTCCTCCGTCAGTCTGTTCAGCAGGCAATACATTATAAGCAGTCTCAAAATCCGCAATCACCTTACCAAACAGTTCTTCATAAGAAAACTCATCATTACGGATTTGCTCTATACTATTATTGGTATACGCTATTTCATCAATCCAAGGAACCTGGCGGAATAATACCAATAGCTTATAATAGAAATGTGCACGAAGGAATTTCACCTCAGCAACACGTTGTTCTTTTACATTTTCTCCCAAGACCCTGTCTCCGTTTCTGTCTAAAGCAACCAATGCCCGATTGCAACGGGAGACAGCACAATATAAACGATACCAAAGTTCATCCATTTCATTTGGAGTAGTAGCTGTCAACGTCGACCAAATTTCCAGAGGGTGATATCCTGTATCCGTCGTTCCCGATCCTCCTTTCAGACAGTCATCAGAAGTAATGTCACCGTAAGGAAATAAGTTGAACGGATATGAATACCAACAGTCTCCCAACATGGCATAAGCAGCGTTTACCATCTTTTCAGGATCTGAAAAAGCTTTATCCTCATCAATAACCGCTGTTGGACTATAGTCTAGAAAATCATCACAGTTTGTCAAGGTCAAGCTCATCAGGCAAGCTGTCACTAACATATATATCTTCTTCATAATTCTTCCTTTTTAAATATTAAAAACCAAGTTGTAAACCAAATGAAATAGAAGTAGCCAACGGATAATTCCAATCAGGATTCTCCGGATCAGAGCAAGTCAGACTTTTACTCTTGATAGTCAGCAAGTTTTGTCCTGACAAATAAACACGTGCACTGCTCATTTTGAATTTAGACAAGAACGATGCAGGCAAATTATATCCTAATTGCAGATTACGAAGTTTCAAATAAGAACCATTTTCTACGAAATAGGTTGAGGAACGTCCTTCATCAGCTGTATTGTTAGTAGTCAATGCAGGGATAGTGGAACCTGTATTGTTTGTATTCCATGCACCCAACAAACGATTTCCCTTGTTTGAGCCAGCATCCGTTATACTCCAGAAGTCTGTCTGGAATTTCTGGTTATTGTACACATCTTTATCATATACACCTTGCCAGAACATGCTTAAATCAAATCCTTTATAATTCAGTGCAATATTCAAACCGTAAGAAAAAGCCGGAACAGGATTGTAAATCCAAGTCTGGTCATCAGCTGTTATGCCATTTTTACCATCGAGGTCAGCATACTTCAGACCACCGACACGCGCATTTGGCTGACCGGAAGCATCGACTTCTGCCTGATTCTGGAAAATTCCTTCTACTACATACCCTACGATGGAACCATAAGGCCGACCGGATTCAACCAGATTTTCAGTTGTCGTATGAGCATAAGACCCTGTTGACGTTTCCGGAAGGTAAGTGACCTTATTACGGAAGAAGTCCAGATTAGCAGTGACATCAAGACCAAGTCCACAAGCTAAGTTTTTACGATATCCCAGTGCAAATTCCATACCCCAGTTGCGCAAGGAAGGACCATTAGCCCATGAAGCGCCACCTTCGCCCAAAGCCCCCAGATAAGCAGGATTAATCAACATATCGTCTACATCCTTGACGAAACCATCGACAGATCCATACAAACTACCCTTAAAAAGGGTGAAGTCCGTACCTATATTAAATTGTTCTGCAGATTCCCATTTCAGATTAGGATTGGCAAGTTGGGTAGCACGATAGCCTGACGGGAAAGTTCCTGAATATTGCAAAAACAAGTCATAAGCCGTAGAAGTTACCCGGTCCAGTCCATAATCGGCTACATACAAACCAAACTGCGCATTGTTATCAATAGCCTGATTACCGGTCTGTCCCCATGAAAAACGCAGTTTCCAGTCATCCATCCAATCCTTCCGGAGCAGTTTCGACAAACGTAGTCCCAGCGTGGCGGCAGGAAAAGTTCCCCAACGATTGTCCTTGCCAAAACGTGAAGAGCCGTCACGGCGAATAGTAAACGATGCCAGAATAAAATCATCATAGTTATAATCCACCTTTCCAAAGAAAGAAACCAGTCTATACCCTACTTTGGCACCGGAATTTCTCGTTGTTCCTGTTGCTGCATTCGGCCACATATAGTCTTTATCTTCCAATGCATACTCTTCCGAATAAGCAGAGAAATCAATCACTGACTGCTTGGACATTTCAGTACCCAGTAATACAGTAAAATCATGTTTATCTGCAAGCAGGAAATTGTAGTTGGCCGTGTTGGACCATGTCCAGTTTGTTTCATTATTATGAGACAATGTTGTCTTTGCAATATCATTATTGACAATATCCGAATGATACGTATTCGTCATTGAATTAATGAAAGAAGAATAATGGTCGATACCAAAGTTAGATCGAAGTGACAGTCCTTTAATCGGTTTCAGTTCTACATATCCATTACCAAACAAACGCCAATAATCCAAATGATTATCACGGTTATCGTACGATTCGCGCAATGGATTCTGACGGTCGCTCATACCACCGACAGGACCTGCAAATGTTGTCCCGTCTTCCTCATATACAGGAACAGTAGGTGCCATTTTCAGAGCATTCTCCATAGGAGCACAGTCCACCTGACTCGTATAAGTCACAGTGAAATTCTCACCAACAGTCAGATACTTATTTACATTGTATGAAGAGTTCATGCGGGCTGATATATTCTCAAAATCCGTATATTTCAAAATACCATTATTCTTTTTATATCCAAGAGAAAACATGGTAGAATGCTTTTCATTGGCATGTGAGAGAGACAAGTCATAATTCTGAGAGAATCCTGTACGGGAAATTTCATCCAGCCAGTCGGTATCGGAATATTTCATTGTCTTTTTCTGGTTGATATAGCCGTCATACAAGCCATTGACCGTATAATCCACATAACTCCCGGTTGCAGGATTCCACACAGAGATCGGAGTACCCGTTGCAGCATTCAGATTCAACCCATAGTTACTGGCATAAGCAACCGGATCTAAGCCATCATTCAAAGCAGCCTGCGCCATAGCAGTTGCATATTCCGATGTATTGGAAAGTTTCATTAAAGATTGAGGAGTATAAAACTGTGCAGTCAGATTGGCAGAGAAATCTACTTTCACCTTCTCGGCTTTCTTGCCTTTCTTTGTCGTAATGATAATTACACCATTTGATGCGCGCGAACCGTAGATAGAAGCAGAAGCGGCATCTTTCAATACTTGCATGCTCTCAATATCATTTGTATTCAAAGAATTTAAAGCACGGGTAGTAGGTACTCCATCGACTACATACAACGGGTCTTGCGAAGAGTTGAAAGAACCGATACCACGTATACGAACCGTACCGGTACCACTAGGTGAACCATTGGAAGTAATCGTCATGCCCGGTACCTTACCTTGCAAAGCTCGCATCGGATCGGCATCCGAAGTTGTCTTCAAGGTTTTGGTGGAAACGACTGCCACCGAACCTGTCAAGTCAGCTTTCTTTTGAGTAGAATAACCAGTCACAACGACCTCATCCAACATTTCAGAGTCTTCCTCCAAAATTACATTTAACAAAGCTTTCGCTCCTACTCTGGCAGATTTAAAACCAACGTACGAAATCATTAGTTCGGAACCCTGTTTCACTGTCAGTGTAAAATTACCATCCAGATCAGTAATGGTTCCATTAGTTGTAGAAGTTGTTTCAACAACAGACGCACCGATAATCGGTTGCCCGTCCGTTTTGGAAGTGACATTTCCCTTCACTGTTATGTTTTGCCCCCAGAGGGCTGACATGAAAGCAAACAGGAAACAAACGCTGCAAAGAAGTTTTTTGTTCTTCATGACACTAGGCATTAGTTTAATGTTATTAATTTAAAAGTACGAATTATCTCTTTTCGATGATGCAAATTACGGTTGATTTAAATCAACTGGCTGAAAAATATGTTTCAAATCCTGTAATATATGTTGCATTAAACACCATTTCACAGGGTTTTATACATTCCTCTTTTTAGCATACAAATAAAATTGAATTATATTCCTGTACGAGTAGAGAAAACATTATCTTTGCACAAATCGTGACGACCTGTTACGGTTTGTGAATGCAAATAATGAATGGAAGAATCAACAAATACTCCCATAAAATAAGTAATGATATGAAAACAATCTCCAATGAACAACTTACGATTCAGGTCTCTCCGCACGGAGCCGAACTTTGCAGCATTTTTGCTAATGGCAAAGAATATCTGTGGCAAGCCGATCCAGCATTCTGGAAGCGGCATTCACCCGTACTTTTCCCGATTGTAGGAAGCGTATGGGAGAATGAATATCGGAATGAAGGCATCACTTATACACTGAGACAGCATGGCTTTGCCCGTGATATGGAATTCACTCTTGTTTCAGAGAAAGAAGATGAAGTACGTTACCAGCTGATGAGCAATGAAGGGACATTGAAAAAGTATCCATTCCCCTTCTGCCTGGAAATAGGCTACCGTATACAGGGAAAACAGATCGAGGTAATCTGGGAAGTGAAGAATACCGGCGATAAAGAAATGCATTTCCAAATCGGTGCACACCCCGCTTTCTATTGGCCCGACTTTGATGCTTCCACGCAAGAACGTGGCTTCTTCGGATTCGATAAGAAAGAAGATGTGAAGTATATCCTTATTTCGGAAAAAGGTTGTGCAGACCCTTCTGCCGAGTATTCTTTAGAATTGGCTGACGGGCTCCTGCCTCTGGATATACATACTTTTGATAAGGATGCTTTCATACTGGAGAACGAACAAGTTCATAAAGTGACTTTATACACCAAAGAAAAAAAGGCTTGTCTAAGTCTGCACTTTCATACTCCGGTAGTCGGCCTTTGGTCTCCTCCCGCCAAGAATGCACCTTTTGTCTGCATCGAGCCCTGGTATGGACGATGTGACCGGGCGCATTATACAGGCGAATATAAAGACAAAGACTGGATGCAACATCTACACCCGGATAAGACATTCAAAGGAGGATATACGATTGAGATTGAGGAGTAATCCGGCACGGCTTACAGCCAACCACCTCTATTATCAAAAGGATGAACAATTCCTGTCAAAAGCCAAAACAGCTGCCAAACCTCACGGTTGGCAGCTGCAAACACCTAAATCTACAAAACCTAACTTAAAACTAACTCATAAATTCCACTTATAAAATACCTATTGAATTACGACCTATAAACCTAATTTGTAAACGTTGAATGAATTTACCCTGAATGTACCCCCTTTACCATAAAAGCACATACGGTTGTATGGTTCCGTCGGGAAAACAAGATTGGTCATAGCTATCTTCCCCCCGTTCAGGAATATCTCTACGGAGCATTTATCTACAAAAATATCCAGTTCATACGTATGGTTCTTTTGAATGGGTGCCCATGTAGCCAGCGCAAAATCATCGATATAATTGATAGAAGTTGTTTTCCGACGGTCATGTGCTTCTATCTCGTGCGGGGAACTGTTCTTTCCGAAATCTACGATACCACTTTTCGTACGGTCCATCACCAGTCTCTTCTCCGGAAGATTAAAGTAAATATCCACCTTCTCTCCTTTATCATTGAACAGGCTGAAGCCCATGATTTCCGCTTTTCCGTCCGTGATATTCAGTGAAAGTTCATAGGCTCCTTCATTATCAGACAATAAAGATTCGATATGGTAATCCTTGTCTACGGTAAACGAAGGAATCTCCCTGCACTCTTTCCGCAAATTTCCGGACTCCGCCACCGGGGCGGCAGAAAGATAGATATCCCCCTCCTGTGTATAAAGTCCCAGTTCACGCGGTAAAGCATTGGCACTGCGGAATTGCCTGGTCGGAACGATATTACAATATTGCCAGTTGCTCATCCAGGGCACGGCAATCACACGGTCACCGGTATTCGAAAAACAAACGGTGGCATAGTGATCTTTTCCCCAGTCCAACCATTTTGTGACATCAGGCCGATTGTCACAAATAAATTTCGTACCGTCAAAGTCTCCTATAAAATATTGGGTACCACTACCCCCAAAGTAACATCCGGGATTAACGTTCACTATCAATGCCCATTTTTTATCATTGCTATTACCGTCTACGGGAAGTTCTACCATGTCCGGGCATTCAAACTGAGATGGTTGCACTCCGTAGCCTTCGCCAAAACTACTCAGATAGTTCCAGTCTTTCAGATTCCGTGAATCATAGAAACGCATTTCTTTATCAGCGGAAACAATCATCACCCATTTACTCTCCGGAGCATACCAAAAAACTTTCGGGTCGCGAAAATCTCTCAAACCGTCCGAAGGGCGCAGGACAGGATTATTCTCATATTTCGTAAAGGTACGACCATTGTCATCACTGTAAGCCAGACATTGAATCTGTCCGTTCTTATCGCTGGCCGAAGTATAGAAAGCCAGAATAGAGCCTGCTCCATAACCGGCCATATTCTCCTGATCGACAATGGAACTCCCGGAGAAGATATGCCCCAATGTGTCACGGGCAATGGCAGGAGCCAGATGTTCCCAGTGCATCAGGTCTTTGCTGACAGAATGTCCCCAATGCATATTTCCCCATTTGGAACCGTAAGGGTTATACTGATAATACAAATGATATTCTCCATCTTTATAAACCAGTCCGTTAGCATCGTTCATCCAACCATAGAGGGGAGTATGGTGGTAAACAGGACGAAACTTATCCGTATTGGTTGTATCGAATGTATCGGACAGCCTGATTTCTTTCCAGCAAAGTGCATCTTTTGACTTATTACGGATATGCACGGTGGCTGTTTTGGCATTGGCAGGCAGAGAAAACGGGACAAAATAATCGACTTTATTCTGTGCCAGACGGATATCCATATCAGTATCGGCAGCGTCTCCTGTGTTCAGGCGAACCTGGCTTTCCGCACTTTCTTCCTCTATCGGAAGCAGCAGATAGCGGGTAGGGTTTGTAATATGGATCACAGTCAGGCTATCACCTTTCTGTTCCAGGGTGAATGTACTTTTGGGTATATAGCAATAGGTCAGTCCACAGGAAACTGCCAGCGCAAGCGCAGCACCTTTACATAGTTTTATCCAAGGGGTTGTATTCATGGTAACAGAGTATTCAGTTTGCACAAGTAGTTAATCAAAAATGACGAAGGCAAAGATAGGGGATATCTTCACCTTCGTCTATAAACTTTGTTTCAAAGAGTAATATTTTTGATACATGATCAAAGAAAAGCATATGGAAGATTTTATCCGACCAGCCTGCTATAAGGAAAGTACTGGCCAGATTCACCTATTTCCTATTCGCAGCAACTTCTATAAAATTACAGAATAGTTTTCTGGCGACTTCGGATGATTCCGAAGGCTCATTCAAGTGGTCTATCAGATCCAGAGTGGAATAGTAGATTTTTCCCTTTCCGCAGGGAACGATCCCTACAGCTGTCCCCAAATGGAAAGGAGTGCTCCGATACGAACCTACGACCATCTCTTCATGATCCATATACATACCCAACCGACGATCTCCGTCGCGCACCAGTTCCTGATAGGGCCACCCCATTGCACAGTTCACCGGCAGCTCTTCAAAAAGCGGATGGTCCTTCACAAAATGTAATCCGCCTATCCAGTTCCTTCCGACCGAATAATAGCCATCATAAGCAGAACCTGTATTCTCGCTCACAATATCCATCCACGATTCTGCCGATTTCAGCAAGAGCAATGATGTACCGTCTTTCTTCACGCGGTCCAATAGTTCCTGCGGAGCAATTGCCGCATTGCCCGGACGCGCCCAGACTAACTGCACACTTCCTGATGTCTTCTGCTGACGGTATTCCAACGTAATCTCAACCTCTTCCCCTTCTTTCAGCTGGAAAGGACGTGTCAGTGTGATTTCTTTTCCATTTCCCCACTCGTCAATAATCCGTTGATTATTGACTGACAAGCGTACTCCCCTATCCGTTGTTGCTCCAATCATATACAGTCCCGTCTGGGGAGCAATCAGTTTTCCCTTCCATATAGCGGAGAAAGCCTGATTGGCCGGCAATAGCGCGTCCGGCTGGGCACCTTCCGCAAATGTGCGGTCTATCTTAGTATCACCGGTCACGCCTGCAAGGGCACGCAAATCATCGTCTTTATAGAAAGAAACCTCAAAAGCAGCCTTACCGTCCTGCTGTTTAAAGAATTCCGGCAAAACAGGTTGCGGCATATCCAGTGAAGGACGTGTGACGACAATCCAATCCAGTTTTTCCATATCCGGTCGGAACGACGGCAATGCAGTGCCTGTAGCTTTCTGGTAGAAGGTTGCCACCGGATCATCAGCTGTGCCATACAATGCACCTTTACCAACCAACTGTTCTTTCTTCCAGGAAACACCCAGCACTTCATCCTTCCCTCCCGCACACACGCGTCCGGAAGCATCTACCAAACGGGCTTTTACCTGATACATTCCGGGAGTACCGGACAGCTTCAGTTCACAGTTTTCAAGCAATAACTGTCCGAAGCAGTCACCTCCCGAAATACTCACTTCCTTCTCTGTCACCTTCTGCTCTTTCCCATCCGGCGTACGGACAGAAATCTCCAGACGATGATTGCCGGAAAGATTCTTCTCATTGACTATGTAAAAGTCAACACCCACTTTTCCCGGCAGGCGGGCAAACTGCGAACGGGAAGAAACAGCGATGTATAAAGGTTGTGTGTAATACGTCAACGCAGCAAGATTGCCTTTCGGGTTCCGATAGATGTCCACCACACCGGAATGATTGTCATAAGGCATCGCCTCCCAACCGTTGATTGCATAGGCATCCCCCAGATTCTGCATACGCATCCCCTGAATACGACGTCCCTGATGATCAAAAGAGACATCTCCCATCGCCCGTGTCAACGAATCTACAGAGCCGAAGTAAGGATACAGATTCTTTTTCTGCATAAACTGCCCGAAAGATTCATATTGTTTCTTCCAGAATAATCCGTCCCATCCGGTCAGCCCTGTGCGGTCTATCTCTTTTACTATTTCAGCCACACGTGGCGGAGCGGAAATAGCTCCTTCTTCTCCCCGCATATATACTTCCGTCCGATTGTCCGTGTACATCAGGTTATCCTTCGGTCCCCGGTAGTATCCTTCTTCCCAAGTGGCAGGTCCGCCGGCACGGTGATTGTCGAACCAACCTTTCTTGTGCAGAACAGTATCGAAAGGCAACATATTTGCTTTGGAATCTTCTTCTGCAGATTCTCTGGAAGCCCATCCCGAAGTAAACGTCATCACGCGGCTCGGATCGAGTGCATGTGCCTTCTTCATATCCTCCATCCGTTTGGCAACCAGTTCTTTATCCTTAGAACGGGGGCCGCCGAACTCGTTAATCAGATTGTAAATAACCAGACTCGGATGACTCCTGTCCCGCAATATCATACGGTGCAGTTTGGTATTGACCATTGCCCGGATAAACGGGTCGTGACCTGCCGAATGGAAAGCTCCCGGCTCTTCATAATAGAGCAATCCCAGCTCGTCCGCCTTTTCCAGAACGACCGGAGAACCGATGGAGCGATGGAAGTTAAGCATATTCAGTCCCATACTTTTAGCTACCGATACTTGCTTCTCCGCCATTTCGGGAGTAGCATAAAGTCCGGTGGCAGGCCAGTACCCCCAACTGATGGCTGTACGAAGCATGACACGCCTTCCATTCAGCCTCAACATCGCATCCTTTCCGATTCCTACCGGCTCAAACCAACGGAAGCCGAATGTCTGAACAGCCCGATCGGATAACTTCTTCCCCGATTTCACATCGACGCCACATACATACAAATAAGGAGTATCCAAATCCCAGATACGGGCCTCCGGACAATGAAGTTCCATCGTCACCACATTCGTTCCCTGCTTCAAAGCAACACGGGGCAGTTTCTTTTCCAATATCACCTTGCCGGGATTCTCCTTCTCGTACACAGAAAAGTAAATATCCTGTTTCTCTGTTTTTGCCGAGGTATTGTTTACGGTAAGAATCGCTTTCACCTTCGTCCGCTCCGGCTGGTTCTGCATGTAGATGTCAGATACATAGACAGGAGAAACCGCATCCAGACGTACCCGTCCGATGATACCGCCAAACGATCTGCCCGGAGGAATCTGATACTTTCCCCAATACATTTCGTTGAAGTCCTGCCAGTGGAAGTTACCGCCGGGATTCGTCACACGAACTGCCAGGCATTGTTCTTTACCGGGTTGCACCGCTTCTGTGATATCCGCATCGAAAGGTGATTCGCCTATTATATCATAGGCTACCAACTTTCTATCCAGATAAACTTCCGCACGCAGACGCACCGACTCAAAATGAATTAGAAAGCGTTTCCCTTTCAAATCAGCCGGAAGCTTCAGAGTGCGGAACCACCAGCTAACTCCTACTCCGTCTTCCGGACGGGGATAATCGGAAGTTGTAAGATACTCTTCTACCGTACCGGGTACCTGCACCGCCCTGGCATGCCGGGGTTGTAACCGTTCCCATCCTCCTGTCGGAGGATTCACCGGAAGGCGGGAAAGGCCTGTTATTTCTTCCGGCAAGAAAAGCCTGTCCTGTTTCCATTCCGCCTGCTTATCCTGCCACAAGAACCATCCGTCACCGGACAAAGAAAGCGTAAACCGTCCTTCTTTCCCGTTACTATCATATTTCTGTGCCTTTACCGGAGAAACAAAAGCCAACATCACTCCACACAAAGCCAACAGAATGGAAAATCGATATTTCTGTATTTTCATAGTATATATCATTTTAAGAGATGACCACAGGCCAACCGCATACCCATCACTTCATTTCCAATGAAGGAGGAACATCACCGACTCCGCTACCCCATGCTTTATTGGGTTTGCTGCCCATTACCAATACCAGTTTGCCACCATCCTTCAAGTCTTCATGACTGAACCAGGATTTATTCCACTCCTTGCCATTCAATGTAGCAGACTGGATATATTTGTTATCTGCAGAAGTGTTCTGAGCTTCAATCTCGAATACAGCACCATTGCTAAGTGTTACTTTGGCATTTGTAAAGAGCGGACTTCCGATATTGTAGACCGGCAATCCCGGAGTGACCGGATAAAAACCCAGTGAAGAGAAGACTACAAATGAAGTCATACCGCCTCCGTCTTCATCACCCGGCATACCCATCAAGTCATTGCGGAACCATGTTTTCAGCATTTGGCGGATTCGCTTCTGTGTCTTCCAGGGTTGACCGGCATAGTTGTAAAGATAAGGTACATGCAGTGATGGTTCGTTTGCCATAGAAAACTGTCCTACATTTCCCGTATGATCGGGCAACTTTGCATAAAATTCATACTTGCTTCGTCCGAGCGGTTCTGTGAAAGTGCGGTCCAGATTAGCGATAAACTGTTCCTTTCCTCCCATGAGGCTGATGAGGTCGGCCACATTGTGGGGCACGTCCCAACGATAAACCCAGCCATTGTTCTCTCCATAATATTCACGGGCTCCCATACCTCCGGGATAACGGTAGTCGAAAGGTTCGATCCAGTGTCCTTCTTTATCTTTCGGATGGAAGAAAGCTGTCTCTTTATTGTAGAGATTCCGATAGTTATAAGAACATTTCAGATAATACTCGGCTTCCTCTTTTTTATTTAATGCTTCAGCGACACGGGAGAGACACCACTGGTCGTAGCTGGTTCCCAAAGTGACGGCAACAGGCTGGCGCTTTTCGAAAGGATGTACATTCGGGTCGTTTTCCTTTTCATCCGTACGGAGAGCAGGGATATAGCCATTTTCATGATAGAACTTGTCTAACCAGCCGGCTGCTGCTCCCGACCAGGGTGCGAGAGTTTTTTCTTCCATACCTTTCCGGCAGGCTTCATAAGCTTTTACCGTGTCTACTTTCAGTCCTTTTGCCAGTGCATCGGCTATAGTAGCGACGGCATGGTTGGAATTCATGCGGCGCGTATCTCCGGTCACTTCGGGAAAAGTAGGCATCCACATGTTGCCCATCTGTTCCGCCATGCGCAAATAAGACGCGATGATATCTTCCTCTTTTTGCCGGTCGATCAATGTACGGAGAGGATGTGCAGCACGATAAGTATCCCAGATCCAGTCGTCATTATAGAAAGGAGTACCGTTATCTTCGTGCACTTTTCCGTCGAAAGCACTAAAATAGCGACCATCTTCGCTCATACAAATCGGACGTTCGAAAGTACGGTAGAAAGAAGAGTAAAATACAGTTTTATCATCTTCTGTACCTCCCTCTACTTTTATACGACCCAGAGTTTCATTCCATACCCGGCGGCCAGCTTCTGCAAGTGCCTTTATATTGTAGTCTTTTAATTCGCGATGCAGGTTCTTTTCAGCCTGTTCCTCACTGATAAAAGAAATACCATAACGAAGGCTGACTGTTGTAGTGCCATCGGCAAAACGCCACGCCGCACAAGTATTTACCCCTTCGGCATTGTCTTTACTTGTATTGATAGTACCATTTTCGAGAATACCGGTACTTACGGGTTTCTCCTGTGGCTCTATATACACATACACACTTGTGTTATTGTTCAGTTGCTGACGACCACTGATGAAATTTTCGTTTGCATGGATAGAACCGTTACGGGAGTTTACAATAAGATAAGCCGGTTTGTCCGCCTCGAATGTGATCCGGTAGATAGCTGACTGATGAGAGAGCGCATATTCCGCTTTCATGCGGTTATCGTCCAACTCCACTTCGTAGGAATAAGGAGTAATATGCTCATTGTCATAGTTGTAAGTTATGATCGGACGAAGTTCTTCCCCCTGACAGGGACTGAGATTGAACGCTGAACGTTCCCGGTGATTGGTGACAATCAATGGCAGACCCTTCAATAGTTCCGATGTATAATCGGCACGCTCCGGATAAACACGAAGCATACTGTTAGGCAACTGGATGGTGGGGAATGTAGGAACCAGCAAATGACTGATATTCCCGATATATGGATCGACGTAATCAACCGGTGTCCGTCCACTTGTCTGTAATTTCCCGTTACATGCACTCAGCGTTGAGATGATAACCGCTGAAGCTAAAATATGTGTAAGTTTCATCTTTGTCTTTTTTAAGTTACAATATCTCTTTTATTTGGCTTCCGGATTCACAAAGGCAGCCTTCAACAACGGAAGGAAATCCTTCTTGTTATCGCATTTGAAACAGCCGGTGAAATCGTTCCGGTCTCCCGCTCCTATTTTGATCACCAGTTTATTCCATCCCTGCAGCAACGGCAATTCTTTGTAAATGATTTCATTGCGTCCGTCGTGAGAAACAGCCGTATAAGGCTTATCGTTGATAAGCAGCGTACGCTTTTTCGCTTTTAGCATCAAAGACAGTTTGGGCATATTCGGTTCTATCAACAGGTCATCCAAGGGACGCGGACTGAACACATAAAGTTCCAATGCCCATTCGTCACCGTTGTCCTTCACCAGCTTTTCTTTCGTAGCTACCGGGAAATTAATCTGCTCGTCGCGCAAAAAGAAGACCTCGTCAATATTGACTTCCGGCTTTTTGTATGCTATTCCGGCATTTTTCAAGATAGCAGTTAACGTATTGTATCCTTTTTCCGAATTGGCAAATTCTGTCAACGTGCTCAAATAGAAAGTAGAAGCATTTTGCCGGCATTTTACAAATACGGGAGTAGCGGCTGTACACTCATATTCACTGCGGATCGTTCCGGCAGTCTTGATCTCTTCCGGGCGTTTGTTCCATTTTCTCCAATCCGTCTTACAGGCATTCAGCAACACCTCTCCTTCTTCCACCAAAGCCCCTTTCAGCGAATAACCGGAAGCATCCGTTTTCTGAAGTTCGCAGAAATAGAAGTCAGAGTTATTTAATCCGTTCATCCATGACTTCTGTACAGGCAGGAAAGAAGAACGCTGCAATTTGTCCAAGGCTACCGGAAACGGCAGGATTTCATTGTAAGAGGCTACCGTCTCAGGTGTAAGTCCCCATATCCACACATCTGCACCTTTGACTATTTGTTTTTGCATCTCTTTCCGGATGGAAGCATCCAATGTACGGCTACCGTCTACCAGATAGAGTAATGAAGAAGGAAGGGTCGCTTTCTTCGCAAAGATGACTCCTTGCGCATCCATCAACTGCTTTAATTTGCTATCCTGGCTACCGATGAAGACAACTTCTTTATAATTCTTGCCGGTTGCCGTGATTCCGTGATTTTTATACTTTTCTTTATCAATGACGGCATAAGGAGACCAAGCCGGTTTTTCCGGCGCATTGGCTGCACGCAAAGCACCATACATCGGCCATTCCTGAAAGAGTGGCAAAGTCGGGTCGTAACCGGGATTGAATGTGGTGCAATAAGGACCTACACGTTCCGGTTGTACCCCCGGAACTCCTTCTTTGTAATCGCCGAAGAAAACTCCGTCTGTTTCAACCGAAGGTGTTTTGCTCTTATCTTTTTTACCGAGTGGAAGCGGCTTTAATGCATACCATGCCATATTGAAGACTGTCGTGTAAGAAGCTCCCATCTGTCTCTGGTTGGCGATTAAATTGTAGCATTCGTTGGCCAGTCCTTCCATACGTCCTTCCTGTGATTCGTAAGCACGTTCTCCGTTGTATTTGGAAACCTGTTCCGGCGTACCATAATAGGCCATACTATGCTCACCGATTCCCCAAGGTTTTCCAATTTCAATCCAGCGTTTCATCGAATTAATGTCTCCATAGTGTCCTACGGTTACAGGTAATATGCCGTCACCATCATCTTCACCGTCTGCTGAAATCCACGGACGGGTAGGGTCATTCTGATGTACGATGTCACGCCATTCTTCCCATGCTTTCTTTTGGACAGGCATCAATTCGGGACGATTATATACATGCAGGATCACAGGCTTGTTTTCGTTGCTGATACTCCAGCCGAAAACTGACGCATGATTTCTATCGCGCAGCACAAAACGTTTCAAATGTGATTTGGATGTTTCCCAAAAGAGGTCGGAGTCCAACTTCGGCCCACCGTCGCTGGCCCAGTTCGCTGTTTCATTCAATACGCAGATACCCATTTCGTCAGCCATGTCAAGATAGAAACGAGGATAGACTTGTGCATGCGGGCGTACGGCATTGGCATTCATACCCTTGATGGCAGTAAACCAAGCCCAGGCATAACGGCGTGTCATTTGCGGGATACCCATAAAATGCCAGGAATCACCATGCAAGGCATAAGGCTCGCCGTTCAGACATTGGGTAGTTCCCTGCAAGGTCCATTCACGCCAGCCGAAACGCTCATATTTCGTATCGACAGTTTGTTTTTGATTTTTGACGGAGAGCAGCAAAGCATACAGGTTAGGATGCTCCGGAGTCCAGTATTTCAATACGTCTTTGCCCACAGGCACTTGTAACGTCACTTTCTGAGATGTACCGGTGGCAACCGATACTTTTGCCGGGGCAACCGACAATGCTTCGTTACCAAGTGTCCAGTCGGGAACAGGAGCGGAGTTTATATCCGTTCCTGCACGGTTCATCCATTCACGGATGTCACCTTGCAATTGTATTTCCGCCTTCTTGGCTGTCTGGTTCTGTACCGTCACTTCTATTTCCAGCATGTTCTTCGATACCAGCGGTTTCACATATACATCTTCTATATGGATTTTCGGCAAAGCCAGCAGATAAACATCCTGCCAGATACCATCGAACCGCCCGGAACAATACGGCGTCCAATAGTCGAATTATTTTCGAATAAAGACTGACTCCTTACTCCCACCAGCACTTCGACCGTCTCACCGGGAGTCACTTTATCGGTAATATCAAAGCTAAACGGCAGGAATAAATCGAAATTCTCGCCTACCTTTTCTTTGTTTACATAAATTTCGGAATATCCGGCCACCGCTTCAAAATAAAGTTTGATTTGCTGCCCGGTCCAATCAGAAGGGATGGTCACATTCTTCTTCATCCATGCCATCTTCACCTGTTCCCATTCTTTAGGATATGAAGGGTAGTTGCGATGGTCGGGGCCTTCCAGGTCACGGTAAGCAAAAGCATTGATATTCCATGGTGAAGGAATTTTGATACGGGTCTTGTCCCATTTACCGTCACTATCCGGAAGCGGAAGTTCGGGAGCGATTCCTTTTCCCTGAACATATTCCTTTGGCAAACGAACAGGCTGGAAATCCCAATAACCATTCAGGCAAATTTCCTGTCGATGTTCCTTTTCTGTTTTATTCACCAGCCCTTCACTGGGAGCAAAAGGGTACGGATAGATCAATTTCTGATCATTAGTCACTGCCTGTGCATTTATCTTTGTAGAATGCAAAGTAAAACCGCCCAACAGACAGCATAGTAAGATTAATTTTTTCTTCATATTCATAAATTAATGAGTTTTCCGGTATTACCAAGGGCAAAGTAAAAGGCAATGCATTAAAAAGAGGGGATAAAATAAATTAATTCTTCATTAAAAACAAATTAATTGTATAATAATGTAGAGATTCCGCCCAAGTTATCCGCTTTCTGAGAATATTTCCCTGAAAATGGGAAAACGCTTCCACGAAAAGCCCTTCTTCCCTGAGAAGAAGATGAATCCTCTTAACCTTATTTTTAAAATGACAGCCGTATGAACGACTATCCCAACTCTTTTTAAATAAGTGCCCGTTTCTTATGAATATCGTATTGTTTTTCGTACTTTTGCCGCATAAGAACAGATTGAAGTAGAAACTACTATGAAATATCAACTGCAATTATTGATTTTGCTCCTGCTCTGCCTGGCGGGCAGACTGGATGCGTCTTCTTTATATGATTACGGACTTTATTTTAAGTCTCATGCTGTACCTGCCGCAGAAAGGTCCACCTTGTATCTGGACGATAATCAACCTTTCTCTGTAACAAACGACTTTAGCATTTCATTTCAAATATACATACGCGCCAATGAAGCTGATTATGGTTCGATACTTCACCTGAAGACAGACAAAGGTCAGTTAATACGTTTTTCATTTGTTGCGGGTGAGCAGAACCATGCTCCCGCTCTAATGCTCAATGATGAGATTATCATTATAGATAAACCGATAGAACTGGAAAAGTGGATAAATGTATCACTGAACCTGCGCCAAAAGGACAATGTGATCGAAATAGAATACGATAAAAAGAAGATTTCGTCCACTTTCCCTCTGCAAGAAACCAATAGCGTAACGATTACATTCGGACAGATGATAGGCTATCAAGCCGATGTAGCCCCTATCAACTTAAGGGATATCAACATTGTGCAGGATGGCAAGCTGACAAGAGAGTGGAAATTATGGAAACACAACGGCAACATCTGCTATGACGAGAAAGAAGGGGCTGTCGCACGTGCTATCCAACCACTTTGGTTGATAGACAACCACATCGAATGGAAAACAATCAGTAAAATCACCACTTCCAACAGAATTGGTGTAGCCTTCGATGCCCGCTGTGCCTTATTTTATATCGTAAGCCCGCAATCAGTAAAAGTGCTGGACGAAGACGGGACACTCAAAAAAGAAATTGCCATACGCGGAGGATATCCTGCCGTAGAATATCCCAACCATTTACTATACGATACACTGAGCAATGCACTGGTATCTTATTCGCTGACAGAAGACATCATCTCCCGTTTTTCGTTCGATGACGGAACGTGGAGCAATGAAAAGCAGAATACCAAAGAAGCCAGCAACTATAACCATGCCAAAGCATTTAATCCCGCAGATTCCTCATTCTACTTTTTCGGCGGATATGGCTTCTATAAATACCGCAACGACCTGTACCGAATGAAGTCCGGTATTGGGAAGATGGAGCAAATTAAGTATGATCATCCTCTTTATCCCCGCTATTCGGCTGCGATGGCAGTAGTGGGCGACGAATTGTATATTTTCGGAGGCAAAGGAAATAAGTATGGTAAACAGGAATTGAGTACCCATTATTACGCCATCAATTTAAAGACGAAACAATCCCGTATAATCTGGGAGAAGAAAGATGATAACAAGGAAACGATTATGGCTTCCTCCATGTACTTCGAGCCATCAGACAGTACTTTCTATGCTGTGTCTACGGATAAGGGAGGAACATTGTGGAAGATCTCGATGAAGAGTCCTGTTTATACAGAAGTGTCTAAGCCGATCAACAACAGCCTGGATTATCAGGACTGCGATTTCAATCTTTACTTTTCGCCAACCCACAGGAAACTTTTCCTTGTATTGGATAAGATTCTGAACAATCGTACGCACGATGTCAAAATCTACTCCATCAACATGCCTTTAGTCAACGAAACGGATATCCGGCAAGAAACGGATGAAGCCGGCTCCGGCAAATGGTGGAATCTGCTGTATGTCATCGGAATCCTGGCGATACTGGCTTGCGGTGCCTGGTTATTCTACCGCTCAAGAAGCAAACGACAGGCTACAAAATTACCTGCAACAAAAGAGAAAGCTTCCAAACCGGCTGCGGTCTCAAAAGACAGTTCTGAAAACCAAGCGAAAACGGTTCCGACAATGCCGGAACAAGGCAACGAAGCCGCACCGAAAGAGATAGTCAACTACTACGACCGTAGCCGTTCGTCCATCTCTTTATTAGGTTGCTTCAACGTACGTGATAAAGAGGGAAATGACATCACCGCCAATTTCACTCCCCGTCTGAAACACTTGCTTATCTTGCTGATACTATATACGGAAAAGAATGCAAACGGTATCCTGACTTCCAAAACAACAGGAATCTTATGGCCGGATAAGGAAGAAACCGCTGCCCGTAACAACCGTAATGTAAACTTACGTAAACTACGGGTATTACTGGAAAGCATCGGTGATGTAGAAGTTGTCACTGAGAATAACTTTATGTACATCAAATGGGGGGAAAACGTATTTTGCGACTATCGTGAAGTGCTTGCCCGTATCCAGCAATTCAAGGAAAAGGAAAATGACGAACTACTCAACCGGATATTAGAGCTCCTGCTATACGGACCATTGCTGCCCAACACAATTCTCGATTGGCTGGATGACTTCAAGGAGACTTACTCCAGTCATTCCATCGACTTGTTGAAGGACTTGTTTGAAATTGAAAAACAACGAAATCATCAGGATATGATTCTTCGTCTGGCAGATATCATGTTCCTGCATGACCCACTGAATGAAGAAGCACTGGCCGCCAAATGCGCAGTGTTCTCCGCACAGGGAAAGAAAGGTATTGCACGAAATCTGTATGACCGTTTCTGCAAAGAGTACCGTGATTCAATGGGAGAAGACTATAAGACGCCATTCGCTGATTTATAACCGATAAGAAATGAACTAAATTATAAATTAAGGATTAGGCACGGATTACGCGGATTTCACGGTTTTAGTGTTATGATTACGTAAAACAACCGTGTTAGTCCGCGTAATCCGTGCCTAAATATATTCTTTTCTTATTCATAATGATTAAAACTGATGTTTTATTGTCATCTGTCAGTTTTTCACATATAACAATCTCATAATAAACAGATTATCTCCTGACAATACACCATGATAATACGGCTGACAATAGCAATCATCCATTCTATTGTCAGCCGTATCATGCTGTTATTCCAGTTTGACTATTTGATAAAGAGTCCTTTTGTAAGCATGCTTTTTGGAGGATATACCGCATCTTTGCAAAAGCCCCGTCTGGAGGGCAGAGAAAGCATAGCGGACGAGGAGTAGAAGGTATGCTTTGCTTGTGCCACACCTTTGGCATGCTTGTGCCACGCCTTTGGCACGGCTGTGCCATCGTAGTGGCACAACTGTGCCAAGCGCTTTGCACAACCGTTTCAGCAGTTTGGCACAATCATTTCTGTAGGTGGCACAACCGTTCTGATAGCTTGTCACAAACCGTATGGATACTTAAACGGGAAATGAAGAAAGGAGAGATGGTTGGTGACAGTATGAAATGAAGGCTCTTCTCCTGTGCACACAAAAGAGGAGATTCTTCCTCCTTGCAGTCGTCCGAATGACAGAGCCAGATGACAGTAAAATAGAACTTTTTGCTATTGTCAGCTTATTGTCAGGGCTTATTGTCAGGAGGTAATCTGTTTATTATAAAACCTTTATATGTGAAAAGCTGACAGATGACAATAAAACATCAGTTTTAATCATTATGAGTAAGTTTTAAATGAAGAATGATGAACGAACCGACAAGAAACCCACACCTAATTTTTAGGGGTAATTCAAAAAAAGAGCGGACTACCAATGGCGGGAATTTTCCCGCCGAGTGATAGTCCGCTCTTATACAGTATATCTACCTGGCTCTATATCATTCAGTTTCTCCCATTATAGTAGTGGCAGATGATCCCCAAGTAAAGTTACTCTTCAATGCCGAATTAGACTTCAAGTAAGGTTGCTGAACCTTCGGTCCCTTCGTCCATTCTTCCGATTCGGATGTCAATGTATTCAGAAGGTCCTGGAAATGCATGGAAACCACGTGTTTCGGGTCCGGATTCTTGTAGTATTCCAGATATTCCATCGGTACATACACCGTGCTCGGCCATGTCTTAAAGACGGTACACCAAGTTGTCGGCTGGGTAGCACCTTCGTCAGCATCACTACGAGCTACTTCTTTACATTGGAATGGCAATGATTTCAAGTGCAAAGTCTTCAGAGCTGTAACATTATCGAAGACATATCCGTAAACATAGGTCATAGTGCTCGGGAACCAAGCTTCGCTCACCATCGAATTACCAAAGGCATGGCGACCGATATAAGTCGGACCTTCGTTCACAACTACCGTTCTCAGCTTGGAGCAGTTACGACAAGCTTCTCTCGGTACGTATTGCAATCCCATCGGGAATGTTATATTCTCCAGAAGGTTACAACCGTTAAATACTCCGTTCTTCAGCGTCTCATTCTCTACTGCCGTCATATCCAGGTTCTTCAGATTGTAACCCTTACCCGCTGTCATCATGTTCTTCAGCAAGTTCAAATCAGTATCGTTGAGTCTTCCCTTCAATTCCAGACTAGTGATAGATTCCCAGTCTTTATAAATTTCGTCATCAATCATGCTTTGCAACAGATTCGTCAAGCCTCCCGGAGCCGGTATTTCAATCTGAGTGGCTGCAGCCTGACGGACAACCATATAATCTTTCTTGTTTTCATACCCCTTACGATAAATGTAAACGGTAGCCTGACGTTCTCTCAGCACCTTATTCACATCATACGTGAAGATGACACGTTCGGGCATCGAGTTGTTTGCCATGTGCAGCCAACCATTCTCTGCCGTATAGCCGCTCTCTTCAGGATATACAATATCTACCAGAATCTCATTCTTCGGATCGGTCAATGTAGACTGTACGCTATACTTCACGGTAGCGGCACTACCCAGTTTATCCAAGCTTGTTCTGAAATCGTTCTTGTTGGTAATAACCAGTTCCACATCGCTTGCCTGAGCCTGAGTTACCGTAAATTCTTCTCTCACCTTCTTGTCGGCAGCGGCACAAAGCGCGATAGTTGCCGTACGTTCGCCACCGGTATTTTCTTTCACAGAAACGAGGAAAGTAGAATCACCTTTGGCGTCTATGGCAGGCTTGAACGTAATCCAGTCCTGATCGTTCTTATCAATATCAATCGTCAGATCTCTTGGTCCCTTGGTATTAGTTGCCTTATATTTCAGGAGAATCGAATCTTCCTTCGATGCCAAGTTAGTGAACATTTCTTTATTGTCGACTGTAATCACCGGTTTAGGCAGACCCGTCTGGAAAATATTCATCGTAGCCTTTACATTATCATTATCTTTCGAAGAGATTTCAATGGTACCTCTACGGATATCAAATTTCTCGTTCGGCAGCACCTTAAAGTACAGCGTATGATTTTCCATCGCACGTGTCTCCGGTTCGCCTGCGGGACGTTCGTCTGTCGGCATGATCCAGCCTGTGTCACCGGAATATACGAAACTTGTTTTATATTCTCCTGTATTGATACCAAACTCCACGGAAAT
>OCPY01000502.1_pt1 | contig 27121 bp, 22 predicted proteins | sample 1538821 | NCBI WGS metagenome assembly OCPY01 (sample SAMN04571728, study PRJEB22368) | human gut metagenome | biome: human gut; material: stool | host: Homo sapiens | place: Luxembourg | collected 2012-12-07 | reverse complement strand
CATTCTTTATTGCCTGTACCAGAGTTATATTAGAAATAGCGGTAGCCGGTAAGGCTAACCCTAAAATAATCAGCCAGACATAACTATCTGTCACCATACGAAGCCCAGATGTGCAACAAGCTCCTGCTATATAAGAAAGTGCTCCCAAACTCATGACATAACAAGTAAGCACCGTAGAGTTAATCTTCACAACTCTTGTATTACGCACTCCTATAATATAGGCAGCATATGAAAAAACAGAAACACAAGCTGACACCAATCCAATCGACACATTTCCATCCTTCACGTCTGCTCCTCCCAATGAAAGTACAGATGCTCCGGACAAGGACATCAACACGGCAACAATCACCCACACCGACCTTTTCTCCCGGAAAACAAACATCATAACCAATGCAACAGCCAGCGGATACATGAAATGAATCGTAGACGCTACCCCACTGGCAATGTTCTGATATGCAATGATTAAACTGAAAGAGGTGATCGCCCTCAATAGACTCAAGGCAAAAACTACCGCAAAATCCTTTCTTTTCAATCGAAAGTCACAACCGGAAAATAATCCGAATATAATTAATACGACCGAAGCTATCCCCCAACGGTAAGAAAGTACCTCAAAAGCTGAAAAACCAATCAGCAACAAAGTGATAGAGAAAAACGGAGCCAGTCCAAAAGTGGAAGAGGAAACCGCTGCATAAAGTATACCTTTTATACGACTCATGAATATATCCAACTAAAATCCGACTAAAAGTTATCAAAGTATCAAACATTATTTCACAACTCAGTGATCACAGCAACCGGCAACCCTGTACATTCAGCTATCACATCATCCGATACCCCTTTCTTCTTAAAGTTACGGGCTATCTCTGTCTTTCGGAGGAACTCCCTACCAAATAAAAGAAGTTAAGTTCACAGTCAAAGACACAACCGGAATAAACACAAACAAAAAGATAACAAAAGAGAACAATATTATGACGGTCTTCACAGCTACCGCAATTTTCCTCTTAATTATCTGGTTATTGGCCCGCTTCTTATTTCATAAACAAAAGAAATAAAGAGATGAAAAGCAGAGAATAATCCTATCGCATTACTCCCGTATCACCTGTCTTTTTTATTTTTTGAGTATTCTCTTTAAATGTTCGACATCTAAAAGTAAATTCACTGTCTCAAAATTCCCTTTATAAAAAACACCCCAGTTATTGAAAACACAAGGTAAGTTTTTCGCTTTTTCTAGTGTATCCACTTGAATTAAAGATACAGGAACGTTATTTATTTCACAATATTGTTTTACCATTTCAATCCTTTGATAGATATAAGGACATTGCATATCATAATAAATGGTCAGTTCTTCGCTTTCAACTTTCATCTTCTTAGCATTTTGCGCAAACTTTGGTATTGTTCCATCAAAAGAAAGCGCAAGCAGATCATATCCATTATCGGTTGTATCAACAACTTCAAAACCAAATTTCTTTGCAAACGATTGGTCGGAAAGCCAGTTCTTTTGTTTTTTTGATCCGAGCATACAAACACCTGATTTACCTTTTTCTTTGGCATCTGCCAAGCAATACTCCATCAGAGCTCTTCCATATCCGTTCCCTTTGGATCCCCCTAAAACCCATAAACAATAAAGATAATAATAGTTATCACCCATGACAGGAACCCAGGCTGTCTCAAGAGGAGCATACTCTATAAAAACCGTAGCCTTTGCATTGAGCTTTCTAAAAACATGGCCTTCATTGAGTCTGTCGGAAAGCCATCGCCGCTTAGCGTCAATACCCGCATGAGGCTTTTTACTACGAATAATGCAGCATAAATGCTCATCATTAAGGTTCTCGGTTGTTAAGTTCACAAAATCTGCATTCATATATGTATCCTCGCATTAAATTAGATATTATCAATCCATTGACTTTAATAATATCGCTGTACTCCCATTGTGATAGGCAAATATTTGATAATTCTTATATGGTATAATCATATTTCTTGTTATTTATGAAAGAACTGTTTCATGAAAGATACTGATTTAGCACTAGAATTCTCTTTAAATCTTTCTCTCTGCCAAAAAGAGATAAAATTCTTTTCTGTTCTTCCATTGTCGGTATTCTGATAATCAAATCCCCGATGAAAATCTCTCTATATTCTTGCACATAAACAAACTGCCAAACATTGTTTTTCTTGATTTGAAGATTCCCCATGACCTCTACGTCCATTAAAGGAAGATTGAATCTGGCAAAATTAGAAGAAAATAAACCATCCTCTTTTGTTTCCGGAGCAATTTCCATATATGCTTTTAATGAACACTGTAGTTTGAGCGAATTCATTTCAGTTGTCAAAATATCAATATCTGAAGTTTCCCCAATCTCTATATCTGACAAAATCATAGCAGATGCACCTATGATATAGAAATCAGGACCTATTTCTAACAATTCAGCAGTCATACTTGCAAGAGTCTGAACTATTTTATCTTTAATCTTCATATTTCTAATAATTCATATGTAGCAAAAATACAAAATATATTTCAGAATGATTACCGGAGAACTGAATATTATAACTTAAATGCAATCCAATATGGAAAACAAAGATTATGATCTGAAACTGGCAGGATATATATGGTCAATTTTAAAGATACACCCCATTATAGTAATGTCATGAGAAATAGATATGGATACAGTAAGAGCGATTGAAAGAGAAATGAAATTTCATGTGCAGGGATTCAAGCATACGGGGATATGAGAATGGTACATTACAGTATATTGAATAGAGTTTTCCGACACGTTGGTTAGCTCCATTCTGCATGTTTATCCATCCTTATGTAAAAATTGAAAAGAATATAATCCAACAGTAAGTTATCAGTATAAAACTTCAAGAATATATTAAACATATATAAATAATACAGGATTTTTTTTATCTATATTAAAGGTCAGAGAATAAGCTAACAATTTTAAATACTTTAAAGAGAGCCAAGCAAATAACAAAAACATATTTTACACAACGCCTTAAAGTCTAAAAATAGTGACATTACTTAAAATCCAGTAGTTATGAAAACAATTAATTATTTTTCCGGCTCATTGTCAGTATTATTATTTTATGCATTATTTGTTGCATGTAATGATGATCTGCAAACTATTTCTGTCACTGAAATAAAAGGAATAGAACAAACTTCCTTAAACGAAAGTAATGCTTTAATGAGTTCAGATGTAGTAACAGATAGTACTATGCTTGGTAAAGGCAACACAATATCCAACTCAACGTCTGCTACTAATGCATTCTTCACTAAACAAGAATATGAAGAGGGAATGGATTGGTGGAAAGATAGAGAAGGTGCGCTACCTGCTCTATACGAATATCAGGTATCCTGTCGTGATTTTCCTTCTGGACATGGTCCTAATACTTGCGTATATTATATGACCATTATTTGGACTTGCTATCCTCCTATTACAGAAGCTAATTGGATGGATTATCAATATATGCAAGTACAACATAGGCTAATAAGTGGTACTACTGCATTTCCTTGGCATTATTTAGGTGAAAGTGGTCCGGGAAATTATAATTTTGGAATAGTAAAAGTCAATGGATTTCAAGATCCTATGGATTTAAATGCTACACATTTGCCTACTAGCGTTCAACTTAGATATAGATTGTTGCATAAAGATTTCCCAGGGAAAGCAGATAAGAGTATTGATGATAAAGAAAAATGGTACGATAAAAACCTTGCAACTGGATGGTATTATAAAGATTACAATCAGCCAACTTATAATAACCCTTATGGTTATAATTCACAGGATTTCAACAATATGGAATCACTAAAATTCATAATCAATGATCCTAAGTGTGGCTCATTTTTTCTGTAAGAGTGCTTGTTGACGGGTATTTAGTTTTCCCCCAATTAGTAGGCGGAAGATATGAAGTTACTGTTCCAAAATTTAGGAAGATTGGAGAATATCTCATAACAGCTGAATACGCAGGTAATGTTTCGGAAGGATTTAAAACTGCAGTGCGACATGGCATCTACCAAGAATATACAAGCAAAGAATTCATATTATGTTTAGTTGCAGTGAGTTTAGCTATGATTAACAACCTTACATATCACAATAATGAAACGAATACTTTTAATTCTATTTTGCAGTCTACATAGCATTTTGTTTCTCCGTTCACAGAACGCTAGCAGCGACATCATCTTCAAACAGTTCTTCGATAATGCCGTTGCTTTTGCTGACGCATACCCACGTGAGAAGGTATACTTGCATTTTGATAATAGTAGTTATTATGTAGGAGATACTATATGGTTTAAAGCCTACACGGTATATGCTGAGAACAATATGCCAAGCACCATCAGCAAACCTCTTTATGTAGAGATGCTCGACCAGACAGGGCATATCACCCAACGCCAAATCATTGAATTGAATAGCGGTGAAGGACATGGACAGATAATCCTGAATGAAAGTACCATGTCCGGCTATTATGAAATCAGAGCTTACACTCGCTGGATGCTTGCATTCAGCGAGCCTTCTTACTTCTCACGTACATTCCCCATCTATCAGTCTGCACAAGGAGAAAGACCTGAACGGAGGATTTCTACCTATAATCTGAATCCTTCCATGAAACAGCGACCGAAAAATGTGACAGATAAACTTGCCATCCAGTTCTTTCCCGAAGGAGGAACACTCGTGAAAGGCATCTCTTCTCGTGTGGCATTTAAAGCTGAAAGTAGAGAAGAAGGTAATGTTATTCTTGAAGGTGCCATTTATACGAAAGACGGGGAAAAGCTGACGGAAATTAAAACCCTACATGACGGAATGGGAATATTCGCTTATACACCCGAAGAAAAACCGGCAGTAGCAAAAGTTGTTTATAAAGAGAAAGAATATCAATTCGATCTACCGGATGCTCTTCCCGCAGGATATGTATTGAACGTGAATAATTCAAGCGGCGCTATTGTAGGCAACGTATTAAGCAATAGGGATACTCCGGATGCAGACATTGTAGCATTCATAAGTCACGAAGGTCGCCCCTATTCGTATTGGGTACTACGAATGAGATCAGGTGGAAATCAAACTTTCTTACTTAAAACACGCGATCTTCCCGGAGGCATATATCAAGTCAGTCTATTAGACAAATCCGGGAATACGCTATGTGAACGGTTTACATTTGTGCAACCCAATAAATTGAATTCAATACAAGTAGATGGAATTAAAGACATTTACCAACCTTTCGAACCAATTCGCTGCGAAATACAAGTAACAGATCAAAAAGGAAATCCTTTACAAGGTTCTTTATCCATATCAATACGCGATGCTATACGTTCGGATTATACAGAATATGATAATAGTATATTTACTGATATGTTATTAACATCCGGGTTAAAAGGGTATATTGATCAACCGGGGTATTATTTTGCAGATATTACGCTTCGCAAATTACAAGAACTTGATGTCTTGCTCATGGTTCACGGTTGGCGTCAATATGACTTATCACAACTTATTTCCGGCAAAAATGAAGAGCTGATTCAACAGTCAGCTGAAAAAGAGTTATTACTACAAGGGCAGATTCGTTCTTCTCTATTAAAAAAAGAAATGAAAGATATGGAGGTAAGCGTCATAGCTAAAGTAGACAATACATTTGTAGCAGGACATACGTTTACAGATGAAAACGGAAACTTTCAACTTCCAGTTACTAGTTTTGAAGGAGAAGTAGAAGCGGTATTCCAGATACGACGTCGGGGATCTAAACATAAAAAAGATGCTTCTGTTATGCTCGACCGTAACTTCGCCCCTGCCCCACGTGCCTTCAGCTATAAAGAAGAACATCCACAGTGGATGGACAAAAACTCATGGATCACCCTTTCCGACCATGTAGACTCGCTATATGCGGATTCTATCAGCAAAACTGACAATACCTATTTATTGAGCGAAGTGGAAATAGCAAAAAAAAGAAAAAATAAGAACATCACTACTCAAGTATTCGAGAAAAGCGTAGACGCATATTACGATGTAGCGCGATTGGTTGATGAATTACGCGATCAGGGAATAGTAATTAATACTATACCCGACTTGCTTAGTAAAGTGAATCCTAACTTTTCATACGATGTGCAAGACGGAAGCTCACGATATAAAGAGAAAACAATCTGTCTCATTGTTGGTAAACAAGTACTTGATACTTTAACTGCTTGGACATTGTGGAATGAGATAGATGGTATAAAACAGATTATGATATGCGAAGGAAGCAATTCGTATACTGATGAAGTGCTTAATTCAATACACGGTTCAAATATGACAAAAGGACAAAATGTAAAAGACATGATGACAGCAATGAATCCCCCACGTACCTTTGATGACAGTTTCTATCTTTATGGAGATGCTGCAAAGAAAAAAATATCGTTAGACGATACTGAAAAGGCCAAATCAGAACCCCTTTTTAGAAAGAAATCATCAGGAATCAACAATAATGTAAACGTCAATATCGATTTTTCAAGATTCGGACAATATGCTTTATTCTACATAACTCCGCATTTTAACTCCAATTATAGCAGATTAACGCAAAAGTCAATGAAGGCTGCCCATGGAACACGTCGTACAATAATCCAAGGATATTCTCGCCCATTAGCTTTCTATTCTCCTGTCTGCAAAGACAAAATACCGACTGCAAATGTCAACCATCGTCGCCGTACACTTTATTGGAATCCTACTATACAAACCGACAAGAATGGTAAAATTAGCATAGAATGTCAGAACAGTATGTATGCCAATCCGATCATTCTTCACGCAGAAATGCTGAAAGGTGGAATCCCATGCAGTATTACGATTATTGGAGAGAAGAAAAAAATAAACCAGTAAATATCTCTAAAGTCCCTTTTAGAATTTCAAATTAGATGAAATACCGCCACTTCTGACAAATTCCCCTAATGATGTCAAGGTTCGGTCAAGGGTAAAATGTATTTTTTGATAATCCTCATGATCTATAACTCCAAACAACCGTTATTTGGAACTAGCGCACTACAAGGATTTTTTTCGGTCATTATACACGTGTACAAAACAATGAGGTTATAACCATAAATAACCCATATTCTACTATTCATTATAAACTTCTTGAATGAAAGATATTCATATATCAAAAAATTTTGTAGCTTCGTGAATATTACAAAAAAACAATAGTGAGACAACCGGAGTACATGAAACAGATATTCAATGAAGAACAAATAAATAAAGCTGTATTCATCATCGAAAGCCCTTTATCAAAGCTTTCGGAACTTTATCATAGTGAGGTTGAGAATCTTGCTATTTTATGGTGCTACTATTCTGGAAAGATAGAAGGCAATGGTTACACTTATGTTGAAACAGAGACACTCTTAAAAAACGGAATCACTCCATCAAAGAAGTATGAAGATGCCGAAATGCTAATCAATCTACACAATACATTCACCGAAGAATTGAAACATATCAAAGGGGAAAATAGTAGAAGAATAGATAAAAGCACTTTATTCAGAGTATATCAATCCATATCTTCTGATTTAGTTCCTGATGAAAAATCAAGGTATTTAATTAGTGGCATAGAGTACACACCGACAAAGGAATTACACAAGATCCGAGAAAAACTAGACGAAATACTCTATCAACAGGAACAGTATACCAATCCATTGGAACGAGCCGTTTATCTTCATTGCAATATCGCCCAGTTACAGCCTTTCACTAATGAGAACAAACACGCTCCCCGAATAATAGAAAGTTTTGTACTGATGCATGCTGATATCATTCCTGTTTATTCTTTAAGAGATGCTGATGTATTGAACTACAAGAAAAGACTAATATCTTTTTGCAAAACTGGAGCATATTCTCTGTATGCTGACTACTTCCTGAATAGACAAATTGAAAGAATAAAAGAAATAGAAGAATAAAAACAGTCTTTCCTTAAAACACCATCCTGATATCATGTTTTTGTAGTACCAATGTAGTACCATTTTCAGTTAGGAGCAAAGAAACCCCCCTCTAGAATTTAATCTAAAGGGGGGGTTATGAGGTTCCTGGCGGTCACTAAATGCTGCGACTTAGTGATACGTTGCACAATCACTAAGTCTTTAACTTAAATTCATAAAGCTAAATTTATCATCTTACTAAGTATCATAGAATCTCATAGTAGGACACAAAATCGGTCTCCACATTGGTCCCTAAGCATACTTATTATCCGTTATGATATTAAATTCTATAAGATTTTAAAGCAATCATATTCTCTATTTCAGTTTTATAAAGTTCCATCAATGTCAAGACTGTATCTGCAATATCAATTGCAGTATCGAAATCAGCCCGCCCCCTATCTCCATGTGCAAAATCATTTCGGTTTTTCAATAGAATACTATCGATAAATATTGATTTTGTTTCAAACGTAGATGTCGAAGCACCAATATTTACAAGAATTTTATCAAGAACAACAGAGTTTAAATTACTTTCTGCATCAACCAATTTATCTATATTGAAAGCTAATTTATAAGTATTATCAGTAAGAGCTTTATGGAGTTCTTTAATCTTAGTTGCCATGTTCTGATTTTCTCCTATTCTTATCAAGCAGGAAGCAATCAAATTAGTAGACATTTTATCTTTAGGTAAAGCTAAAAAAGCAATATACGAAAGATAATACATCGAAATACTTTTAACAAACCCCTCCCAATGTGAATAGGAAGATTTAGCTAATACATCTTTTTCTTTACTATTTTTTTTTATCTTCAACAGAGACTTCAAATGATGTATTTCTATTCTTCTCCAAGACATCTCGCTGTCTATCTCTTGAAAAAGAGCCTCTTCAGACTTAATCTTCTTCATATAATCTATTACCTAAAGAAATAGTTTTATCCATACGCCCAGACGCATTATAGCCTCTCCAACTAATTTCTTCCTCTTTTATTGTTCTCCAAAGATTTATAATTTTATCCTTGAAAGCCTCTCCTGCAATAACGCTGCCTATATGTCTTCCTAATCCTATTGCAATTATTTCAAAAGCAGAAGTATAGAATCGCCCTTTAAATCTATTACTTTCAACATCATACTTACAGAAAGCTTCATCACCAAGAGTTTCATTTATAATATCAAATGTTGAATTAAAGATTCTTTCTTCCTCATCCCAATCGAAATCTTCATCATTGAACAATTCAATTATTCTATCATCTAAATAATTTCCAAAATCTTGCACTCTTTTTATATTATCCAAATTTTCTGTTCGCAAACAAATAAATCTCGTAACAAGTTCCAAATCATATCTCTCATTAAATGCTTTCTCATTAATTCTTAAAGTTTCAACAAAGTTAGGATATTGAGACATTCGTTGCATTCTCTCAAATAAATCTCGATTATACATAACCATTAAACAGTTTCGAACTTCTTGATCAGACAAAGATGTCCCCCCTGTATTTAAACGCTGAAACAACTCATATTTACTACTGCTATCACTCTCTTTCTTTAAAATAATCAAATCTAATTTTGCTCTTTTTAAATATCTTCTTTCTACTTCGGAAAATGAATTTTCTAGATCATCGTCATTTTTATAAACTTTCCCCTTTAATCCAGGCAATAACTTAGTTTCCTCTAGTACTAGTGGAGGTTCTAGCTCTCCTTTTTCATTTTTATAAACTCCTACAAACTGAAAAAGAGTAGAGAGGCGTTGAAGCCCATCAACTACATCCCAAATCCCATCCTCTCTTTGTGAAACAAAAATAGATGGCACAGGTATATTTAATAAAAACGACTCTATAAGTCTCGTTTTCTGAGTACTTGTCCACCTAAAGAAACGTTGAAATTCAGGATGTATTTCTAAGTCCCCATCATTATACATACTTAATATTTCCCCTATTGAGATAGCGTAATTATCCGCAAATATCTCTTTACTTCTTTGATTTATTTCATCTATTAAAGCCATATTTTTTCATTTAAAAGTTACACTATTATAATCAAGTTGAAATAAAAGTCAATTATGCAAAATTAGCCCTATTTTCCTCATCTCTCCAAAAGTCAAAACATTTATCTTGCATTTCCTTATAATCTGTAGAGACTTGTAATTTAGCGCATAAATCAAAATATCCAATACCTGGAATTGTTGTCCCTTTTTGTACGACAATAGAAGACAACAAAAGCTTTCTAGCCTTCCATTCCGTTTCGGAAATATGATCTAATATTTTACATAAGCGATTCATATGTCGATTATCGCTTAACACATTAGGAACAAGGTCACTATAACATATAAATTGAGTCTTAGTTGCACACTCAATAAGTTTCAAACGAATTTCGTCAGCAAACTTTAAATCAGCTCCTTTCATTCTTATAATATTTTTCATTATACTATATACAAAGTTAAGAAAAGATATCAACTTTTAAAGAATAAGAAATTAACTACCTATCCCTAAATATTAGTTTGAAACACGTATTTATCAGACAAAACCCTGCCATAAAGTCACTGAACCATCTTCAAAAAAAAGACAAAATGACATATATGTAACTATAAGCTAATTATCGTTTTTAATACTAAATATTTTAATTCTTTAACCAACAAACGGTCAATCCACTATTGCACTTAAATACAATTAATTACGGTTTTTAAAAAAACTTTTCATTAGCAATATCACTACTTTGGCACGCTATGGAGGTGCAATCTTTGTGAACAGGTTACTGACAAGTGGTCCGATCATTTGACAGAGCGTCATATTCTGCAATCAGATAAAAAGCAGCAGAAAATCACTCATGACGCTTCGTCATATAGAAATACAACGGAACGACCCTTGAAAAGTAATAATGGAATAATTAATATATGATTAAAATTAAAACATGCTACACCGTAGCAAATCCTAAATTCTCTCTTAAAGACTCTAATGCAGAGTTCTCCGCAATAAGAATGCGTGTATTTATTAATAAGGTAAGATTAAACATTCACCTTCCGGCTGAATACAAAATCAAACCATGCCATTGGGATAACGCCACAGGAAGAGCAATCGAAGATCCGAAGCGGAATCCAAACTTAAAAGGAAATCCATTATTGCAGGTGCAATTGCGTAATATCAATAAAGAGATAGAAAGAACACTTAATCTCTTCATTTGGGTAATGGAAAACTTCAAGTTACACAACATACAACCAATGGCAGACCAAGTGAAAGCTGAAATGATGAAAGAACTGAATAGAGTGCAAGTAGAAACCAAACGCACCTTTACAGATTTCATTTCCTATATTGACTTCTTCATAACCTTATGTAGAGAAGGTTCAATTTTAAATGATAAGGGGGCAAAGCTAGTTCCGGGTTCAATACGAAACTACGTTTCAACGCAAAGTGCATTGAAAAGATACTCAAAAGATCGTAACGTAAAATTAACTTTAGAATCTATTAATATGGATTTCTATAATGACTTTGTTAGTTATTTAAACGAAACTAAGCACTCTCGTGGGCTGTATCGCCCTAGTGTAATCGGTAAATTCATAAAAAACATCAAGGTGTTTATGAGATATGCAAACGAGAATGGATATACCATCAATGATGATTTCAAGAAAAAAGATTTCAAAGCGTTTCGTGAAGATGCCGAATCAATCTATCTGAATGAAAGCGAATTAGAGAAACTCTATACTTTAGAACTCCCAGACAATCAAGCACAGGTAAGAGATGGCTTTCTAATAAGTTGCTATACAGGACTTAGATATAGCGACATTGCCCGTCTTGCAGCAAAGCATATCAATTTCCAAGAAGAGACTATTACAATTGTTACTCAAAAGACAGCTACAAAGGTGGTTATCCCAATTCATCCCGTTGTAAAAATCATCTTAGAGAAATATGGCAATAAGCCCCCTGTAATACAATGTAACCAAGCAACTAATCGTATGCTTAAAAAGATATGTCGCAAAGCTGGAATTACTGAAAAGATTAATATAATGGAAACAAAAGGAGGAATACGGCAAGAAGTTACCTATGAAAAATGTGAAATGGTAACATCTCATACAGCAAGAAGAAGTTTTGCTTCCAACGCTTCAAAGAAGGGGATCCCCTCCTTAGCAATCATGCAGATTACAGGACATAAAACCGAGAGTAGCTTCATGCGTTACGTTAGAATAACCAAGGAAGAAAATGCAAAAATGCTATTAAATCATGATTTTTTTAGATCAACAATCTAGTTTTACAACCAAAATGTTGATGGTTTAAAGCAAGTACAGTATCTTAGAACAAAATATTATATTATGGATTCAACAACGTTAAAAGAACTACTAAAGTATGATGGGGCAGAATTTCCCAAGAAAGAAATAAAACTCCCTCTACAGTCAGTATGGGAGTATCTGGGCTATCTTGAAATTTCCCTTGATTGTTTCAAATTGGCAATACAACATTTAGATGCTGATTTTTTTATGATTACTTCTCAAATAGGCTTCTTCTCCAAAGAAAAAATAGAGGATTTCATAAGTAATAACGGGTATCAACAATGCAATGAAGAAATCTGTTCTTTTGAACTCTTTAACAAACAGATATATTACGATGGAAATCTACTTTATAAGTTGTCATGCGAAGATTTGATGGAGAAGTATCTTCTTGAAGAGCATAAACAAATACTTGGATATGATGCATTAAACGCTCCCCTAAAAAAGAACATAATTGAAAACGGATACTACAGAATAGATGAATTTCCCCATATTAAAAATCAAAAATATAAAAATGATTTTTTCAGTTTCTTTACAGACAAGGAAATATTCCAAGAATTGTATGAATGCGCAAAGTCTGAAAAGAAAGAAATTACAGACTTTAGTATCTTATTAAATAGCAAACTTCAACTACTTAACAACAAGCTATGTGGATTCTCCGAAGAGCTAATCTCACATTTAACTAATCAAACCTTAATTCATTGGTATATTCTTCCTAAAAAATAATCATTGTTAAATATGGGCGTGTCTTCCAAAGTCATTTCAATATATGAGAAGTTATTTATTAAAGTATTTATATAATGATGTCCCTTCATAGAAATACAAACACTATCTTCTAATTTAACATTCATCATTATATCAACATCTGATATTTGTTCATCTGTCTCAACCAACCTAAATCGACATAGCTCTTCTAATTCCAGTTTTATATACTTGCTTACATACCCCACATTGACAAATAAATTCACAAGTTCTTCGACGTTTATATATTTTTCGGAGCTCCCTTCCGATAATAGTTTTCTATCCAGAAATTTTAATATCTTTATTTTTAAGAAATGATTAAGATTTCCCTCAACAGGATAAAACAAATTATTTATAATGCTAATATTATGGTTATAATACTTTTTGTTATTCAGTCCTACTGCTTTCACAAATTCCCAATAAGGAATAATAGTTGTACTGTCAGGGTCAGCCTCTTGTCTTAATACATATTGATGAACTTCTGTATGCCCTGATACTAGAAAGGATTTAAAGATCTCAAGTCCTTCTCGAATATTAGGATAAGTTGTTTCTTGTATGAATGATAACATTTCAGAATTTTCATTACCAAATAAACAGGTTTTTAAACTTAATAAGAACCTTCTAACAGAATCATTACTTATTTGCAATAACTTATTCTCTCCAGCAATTCCTTTGCTAGTGCCTTCTAAAGACATCTGGTCTAATGCATAATTAATTCTTTTTTGAAGTACTTCTTTATATGGCGGTGCAGTGATATGATATACATTCGAAGGAAAAGCATCAAATGGAGGAAGTTGCCTCCATTTGTAATAATATCCTTCTCGCAATGCAATTATAATTGATATATTTCCTTTTTTATTTAAACTTTGAGCAAATAGAAAAACTGTTTTCTGTATTTCAGAATCAAATTGATCTGCATTATCAATAACGATACATAATCTAATGTGCCTTCCTTTTATTAAATGATCAGACAATTTAAAAAAATGAGATTCACTATCTTTAAGTCTATCTTCTAAAAATATACTAAGTTTTGATTGATAATTATCATTATTATTTTCTAAGTCATATTTCCATATACCTTGATTATTTCTTCTAATCTCTCTATGGTATATGCTGCAAAGTGATTTCTGACTACATAAATCTAGGTTCTCATATTGATTATAGACTTGCTCTAAAATGTCATTATATATATAATTTTCAAAATTATTTTTTGTGCCTGAATATTTTCGGAAATCAATATAAACATGAGGATGATTTGCCTCTAGTCCAAATTTCTTACTAAATAAATAGTTTATAAAAGTTGTCTTACCTGCACCTTTAGAGCCAACTATTATTATTGGATTAGGTGGTGTTAGATTAAATTTAAGATTATCTGAAATAAACTCATCCTTTATTTGATCCACAATACTTTCTGTATTTCGTGCCTTTACTATCTTATCAATTTGAGGAGGTGCATCTGCAAATAATTTCTCAATTTCAGAACGATTTTTTTTAATCTCTTTATTCTCAATAAAGCATTCTTCTATAAGAGTTTTATTTACTTCGTCATCAATGTCATACAATTCCCCGAAAAGCTTATCAATAATCGGAGTGAGTTCAGAGCTTATAGAATTGCGAACAAGCTCAGAATCATTTGCAGGAATTATGGATAAAATTGTTTTTCCTTCTCTTTGTATTGCTTCCTCTAAGAATATTTTAAATCCAGAATTTTGTGAAATGGAGTTTTTGGACAATATGTTATAGAAAGACATGAATCTCTCTGAAATATCTTCATGCCCATTAAATATTAAACATTTATTATGCTTCCAATCGCTACCATCTGTATTACAAAATTTCCCGATAATAAATTGATGACCATTAGTAATAACAGCGTATTGCAATCCTTTTTCAAATAAGTATCTACGAATTTGATCAACAACATCTTTATTCTCTTTTGCAAAAGTACCTATTGTTACAGCTTTATGTTTATTGGGAATTATAAAATCAACAAAATTTCTTTTAGCTTCTACTATGAATTGAAATCCTGGAATAGAAAAGAGATAATCATAAAAGCCCTCTACAACATAACCTTCACGATCAATGGAATTTTCATCCCAGTCTAATACCTCAGTAAAAAGTTTATCTATTATTTTTGACCTCGTATCCGATTCTGTCAAATCCTCTTCCTTATACCTTTCAAAATCAGCAAAGAAACCTAGAAGGTCTTTATGGCAATCATATATATCTTTCATAATATTTTGGACTTTAAAGCAATTATACAATAAAACTTAAACTTCTGCTATACAAATGTATAGTAAATATTGATATAATACAAAAAATATAGAAATTCATTTTGATATTTCTTAGCTTTCCATGTACAATTTTGAGTATTTAAAACCAGCATTTCCTTTTCAATTAGCCCTCTTTTAAATTGCAACTTATAATATTCAAAATCAACACATTGTAGTAAATTTACCCAATTTAAGAGTAAATTTAGGTGAAAATGACAGTAAACAATATCACATATTTTAAAGTAATCCCACCCTTCCTAATATAGGAAATATTCTTTCCTAATTCCAAGACTGTATTTCTAAGATTACGATTTATTGTATATTATTGCCAAGCCTACTTAATCCAAAACCTCCACTCACGTGTACATTGGTAGTATTTCTTTTTTCCGATTGTGACAGGTTTATTGTTTGCATCGCCTTGATATTCTATCTTATTACCAAAATGATCATATTGACATACATTTTTTCGATAACCCTGTTCTATTGGTTCGGTTGGTAATTCTTCGTCAATCCATTTAATTTGTATACCATCATCAAATAGAGAATTACCCATAAGAAGATATTCATAGACATAGGTTGGTCTTGTTTCAATTATAGGTTCACTATCATTGTCTACTATCTTAATGCCTCTGATAAGAATAGAAGCTCTATATTCCTTTTTTTTATTCTCAAAAGTAAAATCAACTCCCGATACATGTGCGTTAAATGAACCAAGGGGATAATACTCATTCTTCATGGTAGGATCTTTGATTTTATCAGAAATATGATACATGATATAATCCTTGATCTTTGCTCCTTCACCTTCTTCATGGTAATAGAATTCTATATCACAAAGATAAATCTTTCTATTGTTTATTTGGAAATATCCACCAAAGAAGAAATGGTGAGCAAGTTTATTCATTTCCTCTAGCAATAACTTTTCATCTCCATTTGCTCCTTGAAAAGCCTCCAGAATACCTTTTAAAGTGTTTTTCATAAAGTCTTTTATTTAACGTTTATGTAAAAGTAATAATAAAATCATTATGCTGAATAATAAATCGAACAAAATTAAAAAAGAAGATAGCTTTTACACTACCTTCCTTTATAATTGATTACATACAAATATTTATCCTTCTTTCCTATATTCACTGTTGTATGAATTCCGATCCTCGCCACTAAACAAATCCTTTGAATAAACACGCCAACAATATTCAATGGTTTTGGTTTTAAGAAATTATAAAATCGGCAACTCATCCTATTCAAGTAAGCTACCGACATTTCACTTCTCAGTCTCCTTACTGCTTCTTTTTTCTGATACAACTTCATTTTTTAGACTTGTACCGCTTGCGTTCACATCCGAATATATTATGAGTGTAAGCGTACTCGATTATCTCTGTTATATCGAAGTCGGGGATAAGTTCTTCTATAAATGCCTTCGCCTCCTCTTGCTTGACACCCGCCTTACATAATATGCCTGCATAAGACATGGCTGTATTATTTCGACCTTTGGTCAAAGACTTTCCATTCCAGTTCTGCCTTAACATACGAATAATACTATCGTCAGAAATGACTTGTCTATTTAACAAATTCAGAAAATTCTCCACCCAAGATTCATCCTGTACCAAGATAGATTCTCCCTTTTCATCCTTTACAACGGTCTCTGTAGTGAAACTTGGCAATACAGGTTCCGGTGTTGATGGAACAAAGTGAAAGGGAACCGGATTAGGATTTTTCCATAGTTCAGGGTCGTAGGACATGAAATTTCCTCTTGCCAGGTCGGTGGTACTTGTATCTATTTCGGGACAGGCAAACAATTTTAGTAGTTGGTTGTATAGATCATAGTGGTAAAGTGGTTCATAGTTATCATGTAGGATAATCGCTTTAAAGCCAGTTCCACTAGGGGTAACAAAATAAGCATAAACGCATGGGAATCCTTGTAACCACCCGGCAAATGTCTTCATATTTTCCGGTTCAATATGATCAAAGTCAAGAGCTGTAAATGAAGAATAGAGCACGCATTCATTTTTATTTTTAGATTTAAATACGCCATTCCATGTAATTGCTGGAAGAAGTGCTTTTTTCTTGGCTTTCTCTTCTTTTGATTTGGCTTTCCTTACTGCCTCTATTTTAGGTTTAAGATGATAGTAAGTATCATCCCGAATAATTTCCAGAAGTTTATCAATATCATATACTTGCGGATTCAAGACATCTGTGATCTTCTTGAAAAAGGAGACTTTTCGTCTGGTATGAGATGTAATCCTGAATACTGCCGTCAATTTTCTTTTTACTTTTGAAGTCCTATCTTCACAAGTCAAATAATTAGCAATATCGGAAGCACTTGGCTTCCCCTGTATATCTAATTCTTTATAGATCTTTTGAAGAAGCTCCTTGATCTCTGACTTTGTATATTCCTGACTTACATTCAACGCTTTCATCAGCCTCTTAGCTATTTCACTCTTTGGCAACTTGCCGAAGGGAGTTGGAGCTAGAGCCTGTTTTATATAATCTTCTCTCCAATATAATGCTTCAAATCCTTCCTTACCCAAAGCTGTATGATATTCCCTAAACTTGTTCTCAATAAAACTGCATTCTTCTAAAAGTTCTGGCGTATCATTATATAAGGCACAATACATCTTTGCTTTTCTTGAAAACAGATTATCCTTAGTCCATTCTACAAATATTTTCTGTACCTCCAGATTGTCACTGTCGGAAGCCTTCAATACATTTATACCTGTTTTCAACGCACGATACATGGAGAAGTCGCTGTTATAAATTTGCTCTGATACTTCCCAAGCTCTTCTGTCAGCAATTTCCAGTATATCATTCTTAACGACATGTACATTATTATCTGCATCTTTGATAATACAGCAATAATGCTTTTTGTGTCCCTCGCTTCTTATATCATTTTCCATCAACCGTAACTGATCATCTTTATTAGGGGCAGCATTGTAGTTTTCAATTTGACGATTGGTCTTTTCATTCTTTTCTCTAACAGAGTTTTCTAGATCATTTTTTGTTATCTTCGCTTCTTTAGTTCTAAAATAAAGAGTAGCTGAATTTCTGAACGGATTCTCTTCAAGTCGCTGCCTCCCCACTATCTGCTGGAGATCCACCGAAACATCTATAGTCATACAACTAACTTGTGGATTAGCAAATATATAGGAATAGGCATTGGTAGAATAGAAATCTGCACCGACATATACAGTAGAAGTGCAGAAAGTAAACATTTTATGTATTTCACCTTTTCTCGGTATTTCACCAATGTTAAACTTCATTCCGGTATCTCTTGACAGGATATCTAGCTTATTGAGATTTTCTGTTTTGGCAGAACATATTATAGTGACTTCCTCCGGCTTAAGGTTATTCTTTCTAATTATCTTCTTAATCTCGGCAACACTATTTATATAGAACACAGCTTCCTTCGCAATAAATGTTTGCCCATTTACTATCGTTGATTTTCCATTACCGGAGCGATACTTTTCAATCAGATCGGAACATAGTTCTGATACAGACTTCTTCGATTTCACAACTTCAACATTAGGCAACTGTGTCATAGCTTCCGACCAAAGAAGCTCATATACAAGCAAATCCTTGAACTGCTCTATCTTATCTAGATATGATTCCAAGTATGGCGTAGCTGACAGATAGACAACAGTAGGGAACTTTTGGAGCACTTGGCAAAACTCATATTCTGTAATTGCCTTGTATTGGCAATCATAAAATATAGCCTGAAATTCGTCTACTACTACTATCCATTGAGACAAATTTTCGCCAGAATCTTTTAGAGCTTCCATGATTTTCCTAAGCGAATCATAGGTAGTAAGTATCTTGTTCCCTCCGCTCTTAATATATCCGGTTAGGCTATCATTGAAAGCAAGTATATCAGTAGGTGAAGTTGTTCTGCTCTCAAAATATTTCTTCTTATTACCTGTGAATCGATAAAGGTGAAGGTTATCTTTCAGGTGTTGAGAATACTTGTTATAAAGAAGGTGCTTTCGGGGACTGGCTAATATAACTTTCTTGTCGGATCTAATATAAGCCTCTGTTGCTCCGCATCCACATATCCTTTTATTTAATATATAATGTTGATTGGTTGGCAAAGTATTCCATAGTTCTTGCCATTCTGACAGGTGTTCAATCCCGTCAGGTACGTTTAATGTTATTTTATTCATGTTTTTATAAGATTAATGGGGAAAGTTGGAGACAGAGAAGTATACGAAAGTAGTGAGTATGACATAGCCGATAGGATATATGTAAATATTTTATTCTTTAAAAAAACTTACTCTTTAAGCAAAAGTACTCTTTTTGCACACTTTTTTATTTACATTTTATACTTCCTTTGGAAGCTATGTATAACTTATACACTCCGTTCCATAGCTATTTGCCTCCAGCTAACCCCATCACATTATTTTAAAATTTCATTAAAGGATTAGGATGATTGGGATTCCCCTTGATAGTCAACTGATCCATATCCTCCTTTTTCTTTTTCATATAATCCTGATACTCCTGACTAGCTTCTTCTACCCACCTCAAATTCGAAGAGTTAAAATTCAGATAATCCAGATCTTTATGCAAAACCTTCGGGGTACACATAGATGATTTATCGCCTTCTACAAACTCTGCCGCAATCATGAGATCATCGATATATGAATGTTTCTCTTCTGTCCTTTTATACCTGTTTTTTCTCTCATAACGGACATAAGGTTCTACGGCTACGCAGGAACGATCTGTATCTGCATCGCCAACATTTGTAATAACAGCAAGTTTTTTCTTTTTGTCGAGTATTGCACCATCCGCTCTTACAATCAAACCATTATCTAGTTTTCTCTCTTTATCAGTCGGTGAGAACTTTGGAACCAGTTTCCATTCAAGGTTAGAGGCATTACAATTACCCAAATTACTGTCTTTATGTGTCAGAGCATATTTCTTACCGTCTTGCGGCATAGGTCTAAAACAGGTTGCAACAGCCTCGTCTAAAGGGATTTTTCCATGACTTTTCGTATCCAGATATTTGGTGCCGTCTGCTCGGGTATGAATCACCAATGGACGATTTAGACTTGAATCTTCATACTCTCTATATACATACGTAGCCTCTTTGTTTATCCAAACATTATACTTGTATGCATATCGCATTATTCTGCCATTTATCGATTTCTCAAATGGCTGTTTTTTATTGATATTTTTCATCTTCTATTTATGATTTTAATGTTGTTATATACTCATCTTCCTCTGTATGCCTTGTCTTTTGTGAGTAGATATTCAGAGTAAGCCCAAAGGCACGCAGAAGGAAATTCTTTAATCCACGGTAGGATTCAATTTTGAGATAATCTCTTTCACATATCCCCCCAAGCTCTTTAAGAGATATTTGGATCATCGTACCAACACGCAGATCATATCTCTCTTGTAACCCCTTTATATCATCTCGGTATTTCTTTGGTATCTTTAAGACTGTTTTTTTGATAACATCAGGACAGTCTTTCCCCTGACGGTCTAGTATAGAACTATCGTTCTTACCGGACAATATTATATTTGTTTTCATACATATATCAAGCTTTCGGGGGATTGGAAGGGCGAAATCGCTATTTTTATTAGAAAAGGTGAGGGGAAACAGCCAAGCTTATTTTGGGGAGAGATCTCAAATTCTCTTTTCATTCGGCTGTCCCATTAAGGTGTCCCAGAAAATATACATATTTGGTGAATTTGTCTATGTGATGTAAGTAATGTGGAATTTATGTTTTATAATAAGAACTTGATAACGATGACAACTGTGTGCGTTGAGTTTTATTTATGTACGTAATTGTGTCTGTGGAGGATCGGTGAAAAATATAATTTTTGAGTGCGTTTTATATAAATTGCATATTTAAAATACAGATAAATGTGATATTTGGGACAGTTGGTATCATCTGTTTTGGGACAAAGGGACAATGGATAGACTTAAGAATTTTCTGATAAACAAAAAGACTGAAACTCATTCTTTGAATTCCAGTCTTTGTTATATTATTACGCAAAAAAACTATAGAGTGTAAGCTTTCTATCAGGCAACATTATCGGGTAATTATGCATCCGTAATAACATCCGCATCGGATTCTCCACTGTCCTTATGCTTTTGAACCACACGGTCAATAGTAGATTTTGACAGTTTCATATGATCTGCTATTTTCCTGACAGAGTATCCTTTTCCACGTAGGGTGAGAATCTCCTGTTCCACCTCTGGTGTAAGTTTGGTTTTACTCTGTGTTAGCAAGTCTGGCATTTGTTTCTTTTGCCGGATGGTTGTAGGTGCCACTTTCGACTTATGGGACAGATAGGAATCTGATTTACGCTGTTTAGGTCTGTCAGATAAGGCATCGGTTTCCGACATTGAACAATCATATTCAAAATGAAGATAAGGTTCTTCTACAATTTTAACTATTGCAACTTCTTCTTTCTTTTCAGAGAATTTCCCTTTTAAACTTTTGAGGATCCTTTTATCTTTTCCCTGACTAGTCGTACCTAAAGCTATAACAACATTAGCAAAATTACAGAGGTTAGAACAGCCTGATATGTCTTTTAATTCTACTGGCTTGTACGGAGAACAGAATTTAGACGTATGCGCAACTAGTAGGAGGGTTACACATTGTCCTCTCTTCCTCCAAACAGATTTTAAGGCTCTCAGATTACTATAGAAGTTGTTTATGGTTTGGGGACTCATACTGCCACAAAATTGGGTGATATTGTCGATGATGAGTGTACAATCTAACTTTCTTTTTTCAACACGATTGTTCATATCCTCTAATAGTGCGTCTAAATCCTTAATATGGCAGTCTGAAATCCGGTAAAAGTTATTGGGCAGAGTTTTGCCAGCTTTTCCGTAACGATACTGTATGTCGGCATCCCTAAGTTCGCTGTCGTAATAGTAGACATCTTGCGGAGTATTTGCTGTGCTGTTTGGGATTAACTTCGACTTGTATCCACCAGCTATGTCTATTCCAATCTGAATAGCAAGGATACTTTTACCCGAGTCAGTAGAGGCGTAAAGCACACAAGTTTCACCAATGTGTATGAGGTCACCCAATAATTTGGTGCTTTCTACACTGACTGGCTTGTTGATTATTTCACCAAGCGTTTCTTCATAAGGAGCATGACTGTCGTTTACTGGGAGGACTGCTTCATCCTTATTTGGAGTAGACTTGGACTTATTATCAAATTGTTTTTTTTTATGAAAATAATATTGAATTCCTTCTTTTATCGCTATTACTCCAACTACCGTCAGACCGCCAATAATGCAAGCGTTTTTAAAGTTTTTTACAGCATTAGGTCCGATACTAGAAATAGAAATGGGTCCTGCCTTAAAAATTACTTTCTCTTGTAAATTGATTGTTTTTTTCATTATGCTATAAATTTTAAAGTGGACTCATCATTGGTAATTCGTAATGGTTCATCATCAAGGTATTCAAAATAGATTATACCTTGTGATTGAAATACTAATTTGGTAAATTGTGCGTGAAATAGATTTAGCTCCTTTGTTGAGTCTGGAGAAAGCATAAGTGGTCTTAATGTTGAATCATTATTCACTTCACTAAAAAACAAATTCTTTTTCATCTAATTTTATATTTAATGATTTATAAATTTTTAGTTTAAAAATAAATATAAATTTGTTAATTTGTTCTTTGTGAAATTACTACTTTTTTTATATCCGCTAATATAAATCAGATCCTAATTCCGCTGCAAAGGTATGGATTTATTTTGATTATCCTTCAAATAAGTATGAAAAAATTCCACCTACATATTTATAAGTGGAATTATTAGAATATCATGGCTCTTTTAATAGCCAGTTTTCTCTGTAAATGTATCCATTAACTTATATTCATTCACCAATATACTAACCAATGAGCTTTGCGTAATGGAGGATTCTTGTATTAGTGTGATCTAATATCTTAGATATGATTCTCGATAATATACTCTTTTTGAATAATGCATTTTTTATTTTTCTTCAAAAACGTACTTCATTACTTTAGCATTAGCATCATTCTCAATTTTGAAGTTCCTTTCAATATAGATGTCAGTGATTCTCATGGCTTCATCAATATGATTCAAAGCAGCATGAACAGTGTACTTATCAATACCTACTTTATTAACAGCTAATGTAGCCCATGAGTGGCGCGCAGCATAGTACTCCAAATCATCAATTTTTAGTATCTTGCCAATCTGTTTTAATCCAAGATTGATAGCTCTATTGAAGTTATTAGCACTATTGTACATGCGATAAAACCTGAATACTTTCTTGCCTGTGTAATCTTTATATTTAACTAAAAGTGGTTGTATAATAGGAGGTATGATAACTTGCATCTTAGCCTTATCGATCCTTCTACCAGTAGTTTTACTTCTATAATAGGTGATGATATTATTTTGAATTTCTGAACAGTTATGTAAGTCTGCGGAGTTCATTCCCATTAAACAAAAGGATAATATGAAACAGTCTTTAGCCAAATTGAAAGGACAATTTCTTTCCTTACCATTGGCATTGAGAATATATGGTAACTCCCATACTTTCTTAATCAGTTCCGCTGATAATGCTCTTTTTCTTGTAGCTTCTTGTTTGGGTATTTCTAGGTTCTCAAAAGGAGAGTTGGGTATGAGAATGATATTTCGATCGTAGTCATTATACTTTTTCTTTGCTTCATTGAACAGATGCCTAATGCTACCCATATACAGGGAGACCATTCTGTTGGAAGGGATTCTCTTACCTTTCTTCTGGAGTTCTGTGACTTGTTTATCTCTTTTTTTATTGAGATAGTCCATGAACTCCATCATAAGTAACTTGGTAACTTGATTAGTGTTTAGCTTATCCTTACCTAAAAAAGTGATAAAAGCATTGATCGCTGATTTATAATTCTTCTTACCTTTTATCTCTGTGTATTCCAGCCACTCTTTGCAAAACTGAATAAAGTCAATGGTTTTAGGTCTTTCACGCTCTTCTTTTAGAAATGTTACTATCTCATTGATACTGTAATTGTTTAGCTCTAATTGTAGTTTAGCTGACTGTTCTTGGTAGTTACGTATTAAGTCGTTTACTTCCTTAATAAAGATTGGATTCTTTAGTTTGAAATCTTTAGTCAGGTCTTTCTTTAGCACAAATATACTTGTGGATAACCTTTTGATTTTGCGCTGATAAGTGATTCTTATCTTCACATTGTAAGTTCCATCACTCTTTTGCTCGTTTCTCATAATCTCTTCTCTGAATGTCAGCATGTTACATCTGTTTTAATTAATAAACTATTAATCAACAAATGCAGTAAAACTCGTGAAATGAAGCCAATGTGGTACTTGAAAACGAACCGCTTTAAACGAAGAAATCCTCAATAATCTACTGATTATCAAGGATTCTCTTGGGGGTGGAAGACCGGACTCGAACCGGCGACATTCAGAACCACAATCTGACGCTCTAACCAACTGAACTACATCCACCATGTCTGCGTTTCTCTAACGCGGTGCAAAGATAGATATTATCTTTAAATCTCCAAAAGATTCTGCTACTTTTTTTTATAAAAAAGATATTCTTTTATTCCCTGATTATGCTTGTTGAAGAGGATTCGCGCATCATTTGTGAAGATTATCAGAGAGTTACGAGCATTAACGGGAATGGAGTCAGAGGGGAGATTGATGGGTAGTAATTGATGATTTTTTTTTCCCGATTGAATCGGACGAGCTGTCCATACTAAACTATATTCACAATGATTGAGTCGGATGGTACTATCTTTTACTAATTCCATTCTGACCATCAAGCCGCCATCTGTGCGACGGGCAGACATGTTGGAAATATAATTTCCCAATGAGTAAACTACAAGATGTTTCTCTTTTGTAAGACTGTCTTCACGAACTTCAATAGGTTGTACGACATGGGGATGAGAACCAATAACATGATCCACTCCTTTTTGAAGCAGCCAGTCAGCTAAAAACTTCTGTTTTTTGCTAGGGAGTGACTGGTATTCGATTCCCCAATGCATACAGGCAATAATTGCGTCGGGATTCAGTGCTTTGCTTGCTTCGATATCTTTAGCTATGATTATTGTATCAATATAATTGACAATATTGGGGGGAGTGACAACGATTCCATTGGTGCCGTACGTATAGTTGAGCATGGCAATACGGAATCCGTTTTTCTCTAATAAAAGGGGATATTTGTTTTCACGTTCTTCAGAGTTGATGTATGTTCCGGCATGTGGAATATTCAAGGAATCTATAAGCTGTATGGTTCGTTCCAGACCTTTTCTGCCACGGTCGAGACTGTGGTTGTTAGCGGTTATCAGTACATTGAAACCGGCGTTATGGATGGCCGTCAGATATTCATCGGGAGCGCTGAAAGCAGGGTAGCCTTTGTATGGCTTTCCTCCGAGGGTTACTTCCAGGTTAGCTATCGCAAAGTCGGCTCTGCTTATTTCTTCTTTGACATATTCAAAATAGGACGAATAATCGTATCCTCCTTCTGTGGTGCGTGCAGCATTTATTTGTCCTTGATGTTGCATGAGGTCTCCTACGAAAAGAAGCGAAAGAGTATCTGTTTTCAGACTGTCTGTTGTCGGTATTTGTATGGCAATGGTATTCTCTTGTGCTTTGCCGATGCAGGAGAATTGTGTAACCAAAAGAAGGGATACTAATAGTTTTTTCATGGATTCAAGAGGGGTTATTGTGTCTTTTCGAGAATAATTTTACCTGAACGGATAGCAAACAGAAGGGGAGAGGGAGATTGTAGTTCTTTTCATAGTAGTCAGATTTAAGGGAGAGAAGGACAGTGAAAGTTACTTCACTGTCCTTCCATGTATTACTTATAAATAGCTTTTTTGCCGGCTAAAAGTGTATTTTTCATTAGCGATACAATTGTCATCGGTCCCACACCACCCGGTACAGGAGTGATGAAAGAGCATTTGGGTGCTACTTCGTCAAACTTAACATCCCCTGTCAGCTTGAAACCGGATTTTTTGCTGGCATCCGGAACGCGGGTAGTACCTACGTCGATAACTACTGCGCCTTCTTTTACCATTTCTTCTTTCACAAAATTAGGTTGTCCCAAAGCGGCGATAATAATATCTGCTTCCTGACATTCCTTTATCAGATCTTTGCTACGGCTGTGGCATACAGTAACGGTTGCGTCACCCGGATACGCTTTCTGCATCATCAGAGAGGCCATTGGTTTGCCAACTATGTTACTGCGACCGAGTACTACACATTTCTTTCCGGAAGTTTCTATCTGATAACGTTTCAGCAGTTCGAGAATACCGTTAGGAGTGGCAGATACGTAGCAAGGAAGTCCGATAGACATACGTCCCACATTGATAGGGTGGAATCCGTCTACATCTTTACGATAGTCGATCGTCTCGATGACTTTCTGTTCGGAGATATGTTTCGGCAACGGGAGCTGTACGATAAATCCGTCTACGTCGTCGTCATTATTCAGTTCGCGTACTTTTGCGAGTAGTTCTTCTTCGGTCACGTCATTTTCATAACGGATCAGAGAGGATTTGAATCCACAAACTTCGCAGGCTTTTACTTTGGCAGCTACATAGGTTTCGCTGCCGCCATCATGTCCCACAAGAATTGCTGCCAGATGCGGGCGTTTGCCGCCACGAGCTACAATTTCGGCTACTTCAGCTGCAATCTCTTGTTTTACTTGTTCGGAAATGGCTTTTCCGTCTATCAGAGTCATATTTTCAGAGTATTTATTGGTGATGGACAAAAGTAAAATAAATAACTGAACTCTCCAAAAGGATTGGAGTTTTTGTCAGGAGATGAGGCTTGGAATGTGTTGAGGGGGAGTTGGTGACGAGCGAAAAATAGACTGCGATACAGTCTGGTTTATTGGTCAGGAAAATGGAATCTTTTACTTTATTCATTCAGAATATGTTTTTATAGAGGTATGTGCAATATTTACGTATCCTTACTCTACTGCAAAAATAAAGGGGCTGTGTCAAAACTAAGGCACATCCCCTTCTTTTTTTAGAAAAAAATAGTCG
>OCPY01000494.1_pt1 | contig 27450 bp, 27 predicted proteins | sample 1538821 | NCBI WGS metagenome assembly OCPY01 (sample SAMN04571728, study PRJEB22368) | human gut metagenome | biome: human gut; material: stool | host: Homo sapiens | place: Luxembourg | collected 2012-12-07 | reverse complement strand
GAACAGAGCCATTGATTCGTGTCATGGTGGAAGCGAAAACAGATGAGTTATGTGCCCAATATGTTAAGCGTGTTACAGATTTCTTAGAAGAAAATAATTTTTAGAAAGAGGGTGGCCCAATGAAAAGAGTCATTAGTATTGTTGAAGACGAGAAGGATATCAATAATCTAGTTGCCCAATACTTACGAAAAGAAGGATATGAGGTTCATTCTTACTATACATACGAAGAGGCAAGTGCACATGTTGCGGATGATGATGTGCATTTGTGGATCTTAGATATTATGTTGGATGACAAATCTGGTTTTGACTTGATTGAAGAAATTCGCCTTCAAGGACCAGAAACGCCGGTTATTTTTATGTCTGCGCGTGATAAAGAATTTGACCGTATTATTGGATTAGAGAAAGGTTGTGATGACTATATCACAAAACCATTTTCACCAAAAGAATTAGTATTAAGAGTCAACAATATCATTAAGCGTGCTTATCATGATGATAATAATCGCATTAGCATTGATGGATATGAATTGGATGAAGAACAACGAAAAATCTATGCGGACAATGTAGAAATTGAATTAACGACAAAGGAATTTGACTTGTTGATGATGTTTATCAAAAACAAAGGAATTGCCTTCTCACGTGATAAAATTCTTGAAAATGTTTGGGATGAAAACTACTTTGGTAGTGATCGTGTCGTAGATGATACTTTGCGTCGTTTGCGTAAAAAACTTCCAAATTTAAACATTCATACAATCTATGGATATGGATATCGTTTAGGGTGATACAAATGTATCCCCTTTTCTTTTTCTTATGGTAAAATGTTTATGATGAGGTGATATTTTATGAAGGGACCTTCCTTTTATTTTCAAAAAATGTCATTAACGCGACAAATTTTAACAATTATTTTGACGGTTTTGATGTTTTTTATCATGTTTTTCTTTGTGTTTGTCAGTGATAATATTGATCGAACCATAACTAAACAAATGTATGAACTGATCTTAAATCGACAAACACCGATCGTTGGATTAGTGGATTCGAAACAAACCGATAGTATAGATGAAATTTATGCTTTCTTAGCGAGTGACAGTGTTCAAACAAACTGTATTATTCAAGATGGTAAAATGAATGTGATCTCAAATCAGAGTTCCAAAAGAAAACCAGTGAATCATAAAGTATATGAATATTTATTAGATCAATCCAAACAAATGAATTCTGAAAATGAAGAAGCACTACAGGGAACGATTACAGTCGCAAATTCGAAGTATTATTATCGTTTGATCTATTGTCATGACGGTATAATTTTGGCAAGTTTTATGGATGATACGTACGCGACACAATTTAGAGATTCATTGATTGATTCTACGGTATACGTTATTGTGATTGCGTTTATGATTGTATTCCTGATTATTTTAATGTGGGTATTCTCTATTATTCATCCTTTGAATTTAATTCGAAATTATATTGAACAAATTAAAGATGGAAAAGAAGTAGAACTTCATTTAAATCGTGATGATGAAATTGGTGAAATGGCGACTGCGATTGTGAAGATGAACGATGAATTGAAAAAGCAGGATAAAGCCAAAGAAGATATGATTCATAATATTTCGCATGATTTAAAAACGCCGATTGCGACAATTAAATCGTACGCTGAATCTATTAAAGATGGTATCTATCCTTATGGAACTTTGGAAAGCAGTGTTGATGTCATCTTAGATAATGCACAGAGATTAGAAAATAAAGTACATTCTTTATTATATATGAATCGTGTGGAATACTTGGTGGCAAGTGATGCTGAGGGTGTAGTCACAAATATGAAGGATGTTGTGGAACAGGTTGTTTTAAATGCAGCCGTGATTCGCCCTGAAATTCAAGTGATTACAGATGTAGAAGAAGTCTTCTTTGATGGTTTGATTGAAGCGTGGCGTGTAGCCATTGAAAACATTATGGAAAATGCATTCCGTTATGCGAAATCTTACATTAAGATTGAAGTAAGAGAAGACTGGTTGTGTATTAGTAATGATGGTCCAAAGATGCCTGAAGATCGCATTCAATCTTTATTTAGACCTTATGAAAAAGGCGAAGGTGGACGTTTCGGACTCGGATTATCCATTGTTTCTAAGGTTTGTAAGGCCAACCACTATATTGTGAAAGGTGAAAACAGCGAGGATGGAGTTCGCTTTATCATTTATCGTAAAACAAAAAAACAAAAGAAGAAAAAAGAAAATAACTGGGTAAAAAATAAAGGAGAAAAAGCATGATGAATGTCGCAACGATTGGCTCTGGTGTTATAGTAGAGCGCATGATTGAAGCTATGCGTTTAGATGGTCGATACAATTTATATTGTGTATATTCTAGAACAAAGAAGCGTGCTAAAGAATTTGCCGAAAAACATGGGATTCAAAAGTATTACACGGATATGGAAGAAATGTTGAATGATGAAAATGTGGATATTGTTTATGTGGCAAGTCCAAACTCTTTACATTATTCACAATCAAAAATGGCGTTGGAACATAAGAAGCATGTTATTAATGAAAAACCATTTACGCCAACTTTAAAAGAGTGTAATGAACTATTTGAAATAGCTGAAAAAAAGGGTGTCTATATTTTTGAAGCCATCACAAATGTGCATTTGCCAAATTATAAAATTATTAAAGAAAATTTGTCGAATTGCGGAGATATCAAGATGGTTCAGTGTAATTTCTCACAATATTCATCGAAGTATCAAAAGTATAAAGATCATGTTCAAACAAATGCCTTTGATCCAGCCTTCAATGGTGGAGCTTTAATGGATATCAATGTATATAATTTACATTTTGTGACGGGAATGTTTGGTAAGCCGAATGAGGTTCATTATTTTAAAAATGTTGGATACAACGGCATCGATACAAGTGGAATTATTATTATGCAGTATCCCGATTTTATCGCAACTTGTACTGGTGCTAAAGATTGTTCAAGTCCTTATGCAGTATATGTACAAGGGGATCAAGGAACGATTATTGTCTCTGGTGCGAGCAGTGGTGTATGTAAAGATGTTTATTTTGATATGCCGAAAAAAGATCAGATTGGCAAAAAGGCAGCGGACACAAAAGAAAAAATCAGTATTGAACAACCAAATCACATGTTGTATGAGTGTCAGGACTTTATGGATATCATTCTAAATAAGGATGAAGAAGCTTATACAATGTATAAGGAACAAACCCAAATGGTTGTAGAACTATTAGAAAAGCTATCATGATGATAGCTTTTTTTTGAAAATATAATTTTTTTCAGTACTTTGACTCGCATCAAAAGTGTATCCTAAATCTGAAAATTGAGTAATATCTTTGATGTTTTCAATCTGATTTTCGGCAAGATAGCGAACCATGGCTCCTCTTGCCATCTTGGCATAAACACCTTTTTCTTTTCCGTTTTCTTCGACAAAACGAACATCAATCAATGGTTTATATTTTCGAATGGTTTTGGCATATTCTTCACTTGCCAGATTTAAAATGGGTTCATCTATTTGATTAGAAAGATCGTCTTTCCAAAAGTCATACAAAGAGAATGGGCATTTTGTCTGCATTTCTAAACGATAGGGTGTGATCGCATCCAGTGGTTTTAAAAGACCATAAAATCCAGAAATAATGTAAAGATGTTCTTGAATATATTTGATTTGATCATCTGTAAATACATGGGGTGCCATATATTGATATTGTATGCCAGAATAGCTTAGTATGGCTGGTGTTGTATTTTTATTTAGACTCATATTTTGGAATTGATCATATGTAGTCTGGGCAATTGTGTCTGAACATTTTAAATAAGATTTTAATTCTGAATACTCTAAACTTTGAATATGATTTAAAAGTTCAGTTGTCTTGGATAAGAATAGGGGTGTTGTACACTCTATGTTGATATCATCGATCATTTTCATTTTCTTAGCGGGTGAGATAATTATTTTCATAATAATATTGTATAATAGGTGTCAAGAAAAGAAAGTGAAGATTATGGTGAAAACCGAAGAAATGCTAAAGAATTTAGAGGAATTGATCAATACACCGATTGGCAAAAGCGAATAATATTAATTATTGAGTAGATACATATTATCATTTTGGCTCAGATGCTACAGCGGCGATTCGTGCTGGAAACAATATTATGCCTGCTGTATTTGGGGTTGGTTGTATGAATTCGCATGGCTATGAAAGAACGAGAGTTCAAGCTATTGAGGATTGTGCACGTCTAATATTGGCTTATGTATTAAGTGAATAGAAAAAGAGATATCTTTGCGATACCTCTTTTTTGGTTGAACTAAAATGTGAAATGGATTTGTTCAACCATATACATTCTAAATGATTTTCAAACGTATTCATAGACTGAAAAACGATAAATGGTCGATGAAAGAAGAAAAAATAAATATTTGTTAAAGAATTTCACATAATTCATATCCATTATGGATTTGATTCAACATTTTTTCTTTTGTTTGTTTAAATAAATCAAATTGCTTTTTAGCCTCATTCACGTTTTGATAGACCTTCCAATCTCCGACTAAGTAATAGGGCTTATGTTCAATAAATCCAATTACATCATCTAAGGGATAACCAAGAAATACACCTATTTCATGAGGAAAGTTTTTTGTGTTAAGTCTTTTTTTGAGTTCTTGTATACACAGTTCAAAAGTATTTGGATATTGATAGGATTTTAGAAAATTTTGAACTGCATTTGAGGAAATATAGTCTTTAAGTTTGGAATTGTATACATAAATGGTGTATTGAGTTTCTTGTTCTATGAGGATAAAGAAGATCCCTTTTGAATTGAATTGTTGATTGTATTGTTTGATAAATGAACAAATACTATCATCGTCTTTTGGAAGGTGGAACATATTGGCATATTTATATTGCTTCAGTGCAGGTGCACAATAATTGGCCAATAATGATTCAAAACGCTGTTTCGGCATAATTAAGCTCCAATCGCTTTTTTGATGTTTTCGATATCTTCAGGTGTACCAGAATTTTCTACTTTATATAGAATTTCACAACCATAATCTTCACTGATTTTATCAGCTGCCTGGCAATATGCGTCACCATAATTTGTATCTCCGGAGCAGACAACACCTTGAATCAATGTGCCATTGGCCATCAAAAAGTTTTCGACTTCAGCAGGTACATCTCCATAGCCATCTGTATAAGTAAATAAGATGTATGGTTCATCGATGCTTTCAGATCCATCATTGATGCGTAATGCATCAATACCTAATGAACTGATAATTTCTTCCACATTACCAGTACGACTTGCGAATGCATATTTCATGATTTTACCTCCTTAAAAGTTAGACACAACTAACTGTTATTAGTATAACTCTATAAGAGTTAGTTGTAAATAACTTTTTTAAGAAATTTATTGAATATGATATACTATTTTTGTTTAACGGGAGAGGTTTTATGCAAGTAAAAGATATGACGAAGGGAAATGAATTAAAGTTGATTTTTTTGTTTTCCCTACCTTTAATGCTTGGAAATATATTTCAGCAGCTATATACAGTTTGTGATACTATCATTGTTTCTAGACACCTTGGTGTGAAGGCGTTAGCAGCCATAGGATGTTCGGATTGGCTAACATGGATGGGAATTGCAGTCGTGACTGGGCTTGCCCAAGGTTTTTCAATTCCGATAGCTCATGCGTTTGGTACTCATGATAAGAGTAATGTACAAAAATGTATTTCTACTTTAGCTGTGAATGCGATTGTATCAACAGTGGTTTTATTAGCCGTGATTTATCCGCTTCTACCAAATATTTTGATTTTATTAAAAACACCAGCTGATATTATGGATCGAGCTCTAGCGTATACACACGTTATTTATATCGGTTTGTTTGCGACTATGTTTTACAATGCGCTTGCAAGCATTTTACGTGCTTTTGGCAATTCGAAAACACCGCTACAAGCCATGATTATTGCCAGTATTTGTAACGTAGGCTTAGATGTACTATTCGTGATGGGACTTGAGTGGGGAATCATCGGTGCTGGTGTAGCGACAGTTATTGCACAAATTCTAGCTGGATGTTTCTGTTTATATCATGTATTAAAATTAAAAGAATATATACCAACATCCATTTGTAAGGATGTAACATACTATAAAAATCAATTTAGATTAGGAATTCCTATGGCACTACAAAATGTCTTGATTTCGATTGGTGGTATGGTATTAACAAGTGCAGTAAATCGATATGGAACTTATTTCCTTGCTGGATTTACAGCTATGAACAAGCTATATGGAGTGCTTGAAATTTCAGCTGTTTCTTATGGCTATGCCATGGTTACATATACGGGACAAAATTATGGAGCACATCGTTATGATCGTATCAAGAGTGGTGTGAAAAAAGTTGTTTTATTATCATTGGCAACTTCCATCTTGATTTCTATCATACTTTGGATTTTTGGACCATTCTTCTTATCTTGTTTTATATCAAAAACAAGTGAAGGTGCTAATGAAGCAATGACATATGGATTGAATTTTTTACGATGTTTAACGGTTTTCCTTCCAATTTTATATATGTTGCATGCATATCGTTCTACGATACAGGGCTTATCCAATGCCTTTATTCCTATGGTATCTGGCTTATTTGAGTTATTGATGCGAATCTCTGGAGCTTTGATTCTACCTATCTATTTTGGTAAAGTTGGCCTATATCCTGTAGAAGTGTTGGCATGGATTGGTGCTGTTATAATCTTGGTTCCTAGTTATTATTACATGGAAAGGAATTTTCAAAATGTTTCATGAAGAATAAAATACGTACATACATAAAGCAAAGGTGCTTATAAGAAAAAGGATCGAATTTAATTTCGATCCTTTTCAGTTTAATAAATCTGTATCAAATACATCATCATTTAATTCTTCATCAATCATTTGGAAAAGTAATTCTTCGATGTCTTTACCATTTTCTAATTCTTCAAATAGATCGGGTCTTTCATAAAACATCTTATTAAAGAAGAATCCAGAAACCAATTGATCATTTTGTTCTTCTAAAGTACGGTGTTCGTTTTCTTCTACCCAAGGTCCTTCATTTTGAGCTTCAATAACTTGAATGCGTTCCAATTCAATTTCTTTTTTATTCAGCTCTTCATTGATGAGTTTTCCAGTTACAGGATAAAATTCATCTGTTTCAGAATCGAAGAAGGATAGTAAGAACATATCATTTTTTTCTAAACATAGATCGGCAATGGAACAAATCTGCATTTCTTCAGTAGAATAATCAATGCCTTCACAATTGATCATGAAATCGTAGCTGCATACAATGTCTAAACTAGACATCACAAAATATGTCATATCCGCTAATGGAAGTCTTTTAGGGAATGTGATGGTTCTTGTGATGTCGTCCAATTGAAACTGAATGGTACAAATTTGAAATCTTTCCTTTAAATAGTCCGTTTTTTCTTCTATACAAATCTTTATACCTTCTTCAAAAGAATAATCATGGAATTCAGAATCAATATCTAATAATTCATGTAGATATTGATTGGCGATTTCATGAAGTAAGATGAATTGATATTTTTCATCTTGGGGTGCATATTTGAATAATTCATTTAATGCAGGTTCTAATTTCTTGTTGTTTGTGATGGCTTCCATTGTCATTTCCATCATGGAATCCATTTGTTTTTGTAGTTCCTTTTTCATTTCATTACTCCATATCCATATGTTTTAACATATTAAAAATATCATCGATTTCTTCCAAATTATCTTTAACTAGAGGAATATCTAATTTCTCACAAATAAAATCAAGCCAATTTAGAATATATGGATTTCTGGCATATACATGTTTAGGCTTACCAAAATGTTCGATGGCACCCAAAAAATTATTCATAATGACTTCATAATCTTCTTGATCTGGGTGAATTAAATCAAAGTGTAAAATTTGGTTATTTCTTAAATCAAATACTATATAGGCTAATGGATTGATGGGCCTTTCAAAACCTTCATCATTTGTGGGAACCATCATATAATCCATATCAATCGCAAGTTCTAAATCTCCATCCTTTATATTTTTAAAATAATCAATTAGATTTGAATCATTGACAAGAATCGTATTATAACGTTCTGGTTCCATAGGCCTAGGTACAGTATAAGAGAACCAATTTCCATCTTCATCTTTTTGTGTGTAGAGAATATCTCCTCCTGCAAAGATGGAGTCTTGATAATCTTCATGTTTTAAGGTTTCAATCAATCCTTTATAGGTTTCAATCAACATTTTGATTTCACCATAGTTTGGAAGGCTTGGAAAACTTTTCTTTTCAAAAGTTTTAAAATAAATCCAGTTTCCATTGCCACGAAAACGAAGACCTAATTGTTTGATAATTGAATACATTTCATCATCGATTTCATCACGATTTCCCCAATAACAAGTAATGCAGTTTTGATCGGACATCACAAACGTTGCAGGTACATTATAGTCGTCATTGCAGATTTGACAAAAATCACTATAACCTTCCATGCCTCGATAAACACTGATACCTGTGCATGTTCCACTTTTACCCATAATGGATACGAAGTTTGGTTCTTCATTTTTCTTTGTTTCTACCGCAATTAAATCCATGCCCCAATATGAGTTCCAAGGCTTTAATTTTGTGATTTCAATAGCTAAATCATAGAGTTCTTTCCATTGTTCTAATGTTGCTGGTGTTGCCATAATAATTCCTCAACTTTATTGTATTAATAGTAACATTACTGCATGCTAAACTCAATTAAGATTCCTTAATGATTTTTCCAGATATATAATCAGGGATGAAAACATTGTACACTAGGTCCGGAATATTTTAATTCATGATCAATATAATTTTGATCATTGGTAAATTTTAGGCAGAGTTGCGTACATATTTCTTTGACTTTATCTGGATCATTTACCATTTTGATTTTTCCAAACACAATTACACTCTGATAATGAACGGCCCATTCACCATCTTTTTTAAAACCTTTATCCATGATACAAAAGCTTGCCTTATCACATTGTTTTAAACAATCCATTTTATGTCCTTCTTTTGCTCCATGAAAATAGATGTGTCTGTTTTTTTCATCGTACCAATGTGTGATAGGAAAACCATAGGGATATCCCGTATCACTGATTAAAGATAATACGCCATGAGGTTCATTGGTAAGTATCTCTATACATTTTTCTTCAGATAATTTTTGCTTGAATCTTCGCATTGTCTTAAACATAGTTAGCTCCTTTAATGAAAAAGGTGTAAATTGAATTACACCCTTATAAATTTGAATTCATAAATTCAATGATTCCGGCTTCCACTTCATTTTTGATTTCTGCATAATTATGAATTTCATGACGATAGCCAGAATATAATTTAGTTGTGACATGATGTCCAGTTTCTACAAGCCAGTTACTGACTTGACATACTCCTAGACCATATTCGCCAACTGGATCTTGATCACCAGCAATATTGTAAATAGGTAATTTTTTAGGTACTTTTTTTGCCCATTGAGTTCCTTCAATTGTAAGCATCATTTGGATAAAATCATAAATAGAACGATTGCTAGTAGGTCTTGTGAAGGCATCAAATGGATCTTGCGCATGGTCTTTTTGTACATATGGATCATGGCAAATCCATTCATTTCCAATTTGAACTTCACCACAACGTTCGCACATCCAGCCCATAAGTGAGCCTACAATATTTGGATCAGATTCTTCACCGTGGCCTGCATCAATGATTTCTTTCAATTTTTCTTTAACTTCTTTAGCACCACGGAAAATGCCTGTCGTACCACAAATTGTTGCACCATTTAATTCATTTCCGTATTTTGCAATAAAATCTCTTGTGATAAATGAACCCATACTGTGACCAAATAAGAAGTAAGGTAAATTTGGATACTTGTCACATACAATTTTCTTTAATGTGTGCTCATCTTCCATCATGGTGTGACATCCTTTATCTCCCCAGTCACCCCAGACATTATTCACCATTGCGGTTTTTCCATGACCTACATGATCATCAGCGGCTACAATATAACCAGCATCTAGAAAAGCCGAAATCATATGGATATAGCGTCTTGAGTGTTCGCCAAATCCATGAATTAATTGAACGATTCCATTCGGCTTACATGCAGGAACATAAATCCAAGCTTGCACTTGATCGCGTTCATTATAAGATGTAAAAGATACTTCGTGTAACATACAATAATCCTCCTTTTTTTGCGTAATGTTAACTCGTTTTATATCTGTTTTTATTATACGCCCATAAAAAAACTATGTCATTGAGTTGACATAGTCTTTTTCATAAATTTATAAACAATGTACGCAAGCACAATGCCTGCAAGAATATCCGTTGGATAATGAACGCCTACATAGAGTCTAGAAAATGCAACAAGGATTGCGAGTATGAAAACTAGAATACTATACTTCTTAGGAAGACCATCATATACCATAAAGGCACAAATAAAGGCAGATGCGGTGTGTCCAGATGGAAATGAATAATCACTAGGTTTATCCACTAATGGAATAAGTTCATTAAACGCATCAAAGGGTCTAGGTCTTTGAAATATGAGTTTTAATATAATGAATAATACGGTACAAATCAAAAAGGCAATAATTGTTTCTTTTGCGAGTCTTCTAGTATCTTCATTTTTCTTGAACATATAAATCAATACGATTCCTAGAAGAATATATAAAAAGTATTCGTTTGTGATCAAGGTGAAGAAAGGTGTGAGTATGTAGTGACGAATGTTTTCTTGTATAAACAATAAAATTTTAATATCCATAGAAATTTTCCTTTCGATAGGAGTATTATACATATATAAAGATAGGAAGTGAAGTTATGCGACTTGAAAGAATGAGTTGGAAAGATTGCGAAGAATATTTTAAGGATCATGATATGGTGATACTTACAACGGGAAGTACCGAAAATCATGGAATCCACAATCCATTAGGAACCGATACTATGATTCCTAATAAGATTTTAGAACTAATTGAAAAACAAGGTGATGTATTGATTTGCCCAACCTTACCTTATGGGGATGCTGATTTTCATACAGAATACACGGGTACAATTTCAATTGGTAGTGATTTATTAGAAATGGTTATGAAAAGAATCAGCGATCGACTATATGACTGTGGTGCTCGACATTTCGTGTTCTTAAATGGACATGGAGGAAACACACATGCATTAAGTAAAGTATGTCGTCATTTATATAAGAAGGGAGCTGTGGGTACAATTTTTGACTGGTGGACTATTGCTGGAAAAATCAATCCAGAATGGGCTGGAGGCCATGGTGCAGGTCAGGAAACGGCAGCTATGTTGTATGTGGATGAAAGTTTAGTTCAAAAGGATAAGATTGAAGATTCAAATTTAAATCAGTTTACACCTCAATTAACAGCTTCCAATGCACAAACCGTAAACTTTAAAGGCGTGGATATTCCAGTTCCTAGAAGCAATCGTTTAAGTAGTGATAATGGTTGGTTTGGCAAGGATCATCCTAAATATGCAACGTATGAATGGGGCAAAGAAATGGTGGAAGCTACGGCAGATTTTCTTGTGGAATACATGAAAGAATTTCAAAAGATGTAGTAATTCATTTCGAGTTGAACTATAATAAGTGTACAAATAGGGGACAAATATTTTTTGTCTCTTTTCTTTTCGTATGGAGGCTTTAATGGAAATCATTATCTTAATATTATTATGCGTTGTGATTGTATGCTTGATTGTTTTGTTGATGCAAAATAAGTCGAAGGAAGTAGAAACTTCAAATCCAGATTCTTTGATTCTACAAAAGAATTTTGAATATCTTTTAAAACAAGTACAGGATGTTCAAAAGAATCAGGCTACATCAAAAGTGAGCTTGAATCAAATGGAAGAGTATTTATATCGTATGAATATGGTCATGACAAATACAAAACTTAGAGGAAACTGGGGAGAATATCAATTGGATATGCTTCTAAGTGTATATTGTGGTCAAAATCCATCTATCTATTCGATGCAGTATACTTTGCCAAATGGAAAGATTGCGGATTGTGCCTTTCATTTACCAGACACGAATAAAGTGTTGTGTATTGATTCAAAGTTTCCTATGGAAAATTATATGAATCTTCAGGAAGATATGGATACATATCTAAGACCTTTTAAGATGAATATGAAAAAACATATTGATGATGTGGCAAATAAATATATTAATATGGATACTATGCCTTATGCTTTATTGTTTGTGCCTAGTGAAGCGATTTATCAATTTGTTTGTGCTAAATGTGATGATTTATTTACATATGCCCTTCAAAAACATGTTATGTTGGTATCTCCAACTACACTTGTAGCGGAAGTGATGACTTTATTATCAAGTACAAAGGATTTTTATCGCACAAGCCATATGGAAGAAATCGAACGAAATATTTTATTGCTGCAGGAGGATGCGAATCGTCTTGTGGAAAGAAGTATAAAGGCAGAAAAAACGTTGGAAACTTTGGCAACACAATTCCATGCGGTTTCTATTTCTGCACAAAAATTATCAAGTCGAATGACTAAGATGGGAGAAGACGAATGATTAGTACATTAAAAGGAAATATATCATTATTGGATTTTGATTTGATTGTGGATCCAACCAATCAACAAGTTTTACCAATGCAAGGAGTGAGCGCACAAATATTTCATCAGGCTGGAAGTGAAATGATGAAGGCTTGTCAGGCTTTAAATGGTTTAGAAGTTGGAAAAGCTAAGATGACAGAATCTTTTAATTTGCCATGTAAAGCAGTTATTCATACGTGTGGACCTCGTTATATAGATGGCGCTCATAATGAAGATGAATACTTGGCTGCATGTTATTGGAATAGTATGGCATTGGCGTATGATTATATGCGAAAAAATGATATGGAATCGATCAATATTGCCTTTCCATGTATTTCTACAGGTATCAATGCATATCCAAATCATGAGGCTTGTGTAATTGCGATTCAAACCGTAAAACGATTAATGAATAAGTTTCCTGAGACAAGGGCTATTCATGTATGTTTTGTGTGTGATAAAACCGAAGATTATATGTTATATAAAGAGGCATTAAAACTACGATGAAATCCATGGTTGATTTATCCCATGAATTTTTAAAGCCAGTTCTTCATAAACAAGCAATATGTGTGGATGCGACATTAGGACAGGGAAAAGATACAGATTTCTTTTTGTCGCAAAATGTGCATAAAGTATATGGCTTTGAAATTCAAAGGGATGTTTTTGAAAGTACAAAAGAACGATTGGATGATCAAAGAACTTGTTTCTATAATGTTGGACATGAACATATGGAAGAATATATTCATGAAGAAGTGGATGCGATCATATTTAATTTTGGGTATTTTCCTCAAGGTGATCATGACATCACAACCCACGCTTCTTCAAGTGTAAGTGCAGTTAGACAAGCTCTAAAACTTTTAAAAGTAAAAGGAAGAATGGCACTTGTGATGTATCCACATGAATCGGGACAAGAAGAAGCTAAGTGTATGGAAGAGTTTTTAAAAACACAAACATCGATTCAGGTACAGAAAATACAAAACTTATTGGTGGATCATTGTCCATACGTATTATTAATAGAGAAAAGAAGATAAAAATCCGTATTATTGTTATGATAAAATTTAAGTAGAGATATTCGAATAGAAAAGAGGGTGACATGTATGTTTCTAACTATCTTTATTATAATAATCTTAGTATTCATCTTGTTAGAACTAGCTTCTATTAAAGATGAAATCAAAAAGAACAATGAACTTCTAATTCAATGTCTAAAGAAAAAAGAATAAGAGGCTGATTTAAAAAGCCTCTTATTTACTTTGTAGCATGAAATAATAGATTTCTGGTTTTGCCATAAAACGAAGATTTACGTGTGTGCATCCTACGCCGGATGAAATGATGTATGGAAAGGCAAGACGTTTTGCGTGGGAACGATTCAATGATTTTGCCCCATCTATCGATTTATATCCACCAAAAATAGGGAATGTGATTTGATTGCCATGAGAGTGTCCACATAATGCAAGGGATATTGATTTTGTGGATAATTCTTCATTAGTCAGTGTATCTGGCATGTGAGTGATGAGCAGATTGTATTGTTTGTCTGACGTTGAAATTTTATTTGGATCAGGCGTATTTGATAATGCACTTAATGTAATGCTTTCCTCTTTTTTGTTTGTAAGAAGAATTGTTTCATTTTCTAATATTTCAAATTGTGCCTGATTTAAAATGGAACGAACTATGTCGTTGTTTGCATCATCCTTTTCGCCTAAGACACAAAACTTACCTAGTGGAGCATGCAACTTAGATAATTTATTAGTGATATAATCCATGTCTTCTTGAGTCATCTGGCAGGTTTCATCAAATAGATCGCCACCAAAAATCAGAATGTCTGGATCTAAATGTTCAATTTTATTAAAGAGTTTATCGGCTCTTTTTTTATTTTCAAATTTACCATATTGCACATCCGTAAAATAAACAATGGATACATCATTCATTGAGGATGGAATCTTTTCATCTTTCAATGTTTTATATTGTACACTCAATTGTTCGGGTTCAAGATTTTTTGCGATTTTCAAAGATCCTAGCATACTTAATACGATCGCAAATAATATGGCAATGATGATAAACATTTGTTTCTGTAACTTTGTCATGAAACTATTTTATCATAAAATAGAAAAGACATCACTAGGATGCCTTTGTTGCTCTTGGTTTTCTTGCATGGAAATTGTTCTTACGATTCTTTTGAAGTTCTTCCATTGTTTGTTTTGAATTCAAGATAACTGGAATTACAATTGGGTTTCGATGTGTCTTCTTGTATAAGAATGGTTCTAATGTAGAGCGTACACAGTTTTTGATTTCAGAGAAAGTGGTTTTTTCTTTCATCTTTTCTTGAAGAGAATTATTCACAATATATTCAGCTTCTTTGATCAATCCCTGTGAATCTTTAATGAAGACAAATCCACGTGATACGATGACGGGTCGCATTAAGATTTTGTTTTCTTTTGAATCGATAGCTAAGATAACGGCAACTAATCCATTATCGGCTAAGATTCGACGATCTTTTAAAACAGCAGTGGATAATCCGGAAATATCATTTCCATCGACATAAATATCGTCACCTTGGTATCGCCAGTCACTTTGTAGCACTTTGTGATCTCTTAAAATTAAAATATCTCCATTTGCGCATACAAAGATATTCTCTTTAGGAATACCTGTTTCCATTGCGGTTTGACGGTGTTGCATCAACATCTTATATTCACCATGAATTGGCATAAAATAGGTTGGACGAACTAACTGTAACATCAGTTTTTGTTCTTCTTTAGAAGCATGTCCCGTTGTATGCAAGTTATTTAAGATGGATTTTGTCAATACTGTAGCACCCGATCTAAATAAGTTATCAATAACGCGATTGACGCTTGATTGGTTTCCTGGAATTGGGTTGCTTGAGAATACGATTGTATCTCCAGGTTTTAAGTGAATAAAGCGGTGTGTACCATTCGCAATCCTTGATAGGGCAGCCAAAGGTTCACCCTGACTTCCTGTACAAATAATACAAACTTTATCATCTGGTGTATAAGCTAATTCTTCAGGACTTAAGAAATCTGAATTTTTAACTTTGATTGTTCCCATCTTTCGTCCGATATCGACAACATTTTCCATACTTCGACCAAATACGATTACTTTTCTACCAAATTTAGTAGCAGCTTCAATGATTTGGGCAACACGATGTACGTTGGATGCGAATGTCGCAACAATTAAACGTTGTTTTGTCTTACGCATAATGTCCTGGATTTCATTGGCAACTTTTCTTTCTGAAATAGAGAAGTCTTCAACTCCAGAGTTTGTAGAATCTGACATCAATAAGTCTGGTTTTGTGACACCGATAAATGCCATTTTCTGATAGTCTGCATTTGTTCCAACAGGAGTTAAGTCAAATTTGAAGTCACCTGTGTGGACAATAGATCCATTAGGACATGTGATATGTACACCTAAAGAATCGGGGATAGAGTGGATGGTATTGAAGAAACCAACTTTAAAGTATTTTGTTGAGATACTTGAGTTTTCATCAATTTCTATAATTTTTGTTTTTTCTAGTCCTTTATGTTCACTTAACTTTTTAAGAATCAAAGCCTTCGCAAAACGAGGTGCATAGATAGCATCAATTTGGACTTGTTTTAGTAAGAATGGAATTCCTCCAATATGATCCTCGTGACCATGGGTAATTACTAAAAACTTTCTTTTTTTGTTCATGCGAATCAAATGATGATAATCAGGAATTACATAGTCAACTCCTAATAGTTCATCACCTGGAAACAAAACGCCACAATCTACGATACAGATTTCATTTTCGTGTTCGTAGCAATACATATTTTTACCGACTTCGCCTAATCCCCCTAGGGCGTAAATCAAAGTATCACCTTTTTCAACGTGATTTTTTGCATGATATGGTTTTTTGTTCGATGCATGCCCAAACGCTTGTTCTTGTGTTTTTGGCATATTCGACCTCTTTCTATAATTTAATGACTCTATTGTTATTATAGCAAAGCTACGCGATTTAAAAAAGCAGAAGCTTAAATGACTTCTGCCTCATCATCACTTTTCCATGGATTATTGGCATCAATATGATCGTAGAAAAGAGTACCTGATAAGTGATCGATTTCGTGTTGAAGGCAAATTGCGAAATATCCTTCCGCTGAAATTGTTACATTTTTATCTTGAATCAAATCATAACCACGAACTTTAATTCTTGCATGACGGAAAACATGTCCTGGATGTTCGCCTTTTACGGATAAACAACCTTCTCCATTATCTAAATATGCGTTTTGTACGGATTCGGAAATGATTTTAGGATTGACTAGTGCAACTTCATCTACACCATCTTCATAAGGAATCACAACCGCAATCATTTGTTTTAAAACACCAACTTGTACAGCTGCAATACCAACGGCCGGCTGTAAATCTTCGGCTTCGGCAATTTCATCATTTTGTGAATTACGCACATAATCTAACATGGCCTGTAAAAGTTCTCTGTCCTCATTTGATAAAGGCAATTGAACAGGTTCACTTTGCATACGAATTCTTTCGTCTGTATCCAATATAATATCTTTGCTTGTTATTTTCATAGTAATCATCCTCGCAAACATTCTATAGCATTTTCGAATTATTGACAAATGATTTTTGAAAATATGCTAAAATAGAATTTATGATGGGGGGATTTACATGTCCGAACAAAAAAAGAAGGGAAAATTATCATTTTTCGCATTGGATCCAAAGTGTGATAAGTATATCAATTGGGCGGTGGCGCTTCTTTTGTTGATTGGAACATTTACGATTGTTTCAACCAATGTAGGAAAAACGACATATGCCCCTAACATTGTCCCAAAAGTAATTGTCAAACAAAGTATATTTTGCGTATGTGGATATATTGCTATGTGGTTTATGAATCGCTTTTTTCGCTTTCGATGGTATTCAAAAATAGAATGGTGTATTGTTCCACTTTGTTTGTTCATAATGATACTTCCATTTGCGTTTCCAGAAATTGGAGGAAGCCATGCCTGGATTCAGATTGCCGGTATATCTTTGCAGCCAAGTGAATTCGCAAAACCATTATTGCTGATTATTTGTGCGACATGCTTGTATCGTGCAAAAAAGAAATCAATTATGTTAAAGGAAAAGGGTAGACTCTTTAAAAGGGCGTGGGCCGCATTTATTTGTATATGTATCATTGTGCTTTTTCAAAAAGATACAGGAACCGCTGTTATCATTGGATTTATCTTTATATCTTGTATCATGATTCCAAAATATCCTGTTTTACAACATACACAACGAGTATTAAAAGTACTTATTTATGGAGGAATTATTTCTGGCGTTGTTTTGTTTGGATTTACAAATATAGGAAATGAAATCTTAAAACATACGTCATTTGCACATATTGCGGTGCGCGTTGAAAACTTCAAAGATCCATATAACGATGTTTATGGGGATGGATATCAACCAGCTAATTCTTTGTATGGAATCGCAAGCTCAAATATTGTTGGAAAAGGCATTGGAAACTCAGCACGTAAATATGGTTATTTAACACAGGCTGATAATGACTATATTTTAGCTGTATTGATTGAAGAAACAGGTATCTTTGGTTTGTTTGGATTGGTTATTCTGTATGGAATTATTGAATTTCGCTTATTTTATTATGCCTTTAAAACAAGTGAGTATATGTACAAAATAATATTAGGCGGCGCAGGCGTTTATCTATTTATGCACTTCTTTTTGAATGCTGGTGGTGTGGCTAGCCTGATTCCTTTTACAGGAGTACCCCTACTATTTATAAGTAGTGGAGGTACAAGCTTGATTTCAATTATGTTGACAATGGGATTGGCACAAAACTGCATTTGTGCAATCCGAAGAAGGGAGATGGATCGATTATCATGAGAATTGTAGCGGGAAAATATGGGTCTAGATCATTAAAAAGTCCTAAAAATGATGCGACTAGACCAACACAAGATAAAATTAAAGGGGCCATCTTCTCAAGTTTGGGGAACATGTTTGATGGCGGTAACTTTTTAGATTGTTACAGTGGAACTGGAAATATGGGTTTAGAAGCTGTGAGTCGCGGAATGGATCATGCGACTTTGGTGGACAATAATAAAGGGGCTATTTCTGTCATTAAAGAGAATGTAAAGAGTTTAAAGGCAGAAAAAGAGACCAAAATCATTTGTGGAAATATTTTTAGTGTATTGGAGCGTTTGACTTTAAAGTATGATGTAGTTTATATTGATCCTCCTTATGCGAAACAGGAAAATGAAAAGTTGATTCAAAAATTAGAGGATTTAGATATTGTAAAATCAGATGGAGTTATTGTGGTGGAAAGCCTGCAAGAAGAGGTGTGGCCAGAAAAAATAGCTTCATTCATAAAATATAAAGAGAAGACATATGGCATTACGCGTATTTCTTATTATCAAAAAGAGGAGAATGAAGAATGAAAATAGCAGCATTTTGCGGAACATTTGACCCAGTTACTTATGGTCATTTAGATATTATTGAAAGAGCAAGTAAGTTGTTTGATCAGTTAGTGGTCTTTATTTCGCCAAACTCAGATAAAAATAATGAGTTTACAGAGGAAAAAAGATTAAAATGGTTGAATGAATCAACGAAGCACTTGTCAAACGTAACATGCAAGATTCAGTCGGGATTAGTTGTCGAGGCATGCAAAAGTGTGAATGCGACTGTGCTGGTACGTGGAATTCGTAATGGTGTGGATTGTACATACGAGCAAAACATGGCGTTTATGAACGCAAGATTGAATGAGGACATTGAGACAGTATGTTTATTTACTCGTCCTGAATATAGTTTGTACTCAAGTTCAAACGTAAGAGAACTGTTTAAATATGGTCAGGACATTTCGGGATTTGTTCCTGCTTGTGTATTAGAAGATCTTAAAAAAGGAGAAGAATAAAATGGAAAAGTTTATTGATTGGTTAAAGGCAAATGGATATCAATATAAAGATGAAGATATTTATCTAGAAGCTTGTACACACTCTTCGTATGCCAATGAACATCATCGTGAAATGGGAGACAATGAGCGCTTAGAATTTATGGGAGATTCTGTTTTACAAATTTGGAGTGCTACACAATTATTTTTGATGGAACCCAAAATGCGTGAAGGACAAATGACAACACTTCGTGCACAGACAGTGTGTGAATCTACATTAGCCGTATTGAATAGACAATTAGGATGGTATGAATTCTTGCGTCTAGGTGTTGGTGAAGAAAAAACGGGTGGACGCCATAGAGAAAGTATTTTGGCCGATCAATTTGAAGCTTGCATCGGAGCTATTTATATTGATCAGGGATATGCCGTTTGTGACGAGATTTTGACAAAATATATGAAGCCAGTATTTAAACAAGAAAAGAGTGAGGCTGTTACAGACTATAAAACACATTTACAAGAGGTGATTCAGGCAGATTCTAGAAAGACAATTCAATATAAATTGTTAGAAGAAAAAGGCCCAAGTAATGCACCAACCTTCACAATGGGTGTGTATTTAGATGATATTTTATTAGGTCAGGGAACGAGCAGCACAAAGAAAAAGGCGGAACAAAAAGCAGCTAAAGATGCTTTTGAAAAGATGGCAAAATAAAATGGAAGTATTTGAGAAATTACTAGATCCGGAATTGTATGCGTATTTTAAAAATGCGACTTTTTATGAGAATCCTGTATTTCATACAGCGCATAAAATGGTTGATTTTTACATTGAATTTGAGAATGTAATTCCTTTGGAAATTTATGAACAGATCATTACTAAGCTTCAGCTTTCTTTGCATGCTCATGTAAAGTTGCATATGCACACAAAGAATAGCGTTATTGAAATGGATGAACTGGATCGTTATGTAAATTTTTTTGTGGAAAAATATAGTGATGTGAAGGATTTTCGCTTTCTACATCCTTATTTAGAAAATGATACAATCTGTTTTTCTACACGGGATGAGTCTCGTCTTGCTGCTTTAAATTTGGCTTTACCTTCATTAATGGAAAAGTTAGCGGATGTAGGGATTACGCAGGAAATTGTGTGTAAAAAAGTTGAGGATGATATTGAAATTGAAACGGCAAAGGTTCAAGTGAGTGCACCTGTTGTGAAACAAGAGCCAGTTAAGAAGCAGTATCCTTCTTCAAACAGCTATAAGAAGGAATCAGCTACAACATATAAGATTGCAGATTTACGAGTGGGCTATTCAAATGTTCAAATTGAAGGACATATTTTCGATATTGATAATCGTGTTATGAAGAGTGGTAAAACTTTGCAGATGTTGTATATCAGTGATTATGATGATGCGATCGTTGCCAAACGTTTTGAAGGGGCAAGATGTCCTATTGAAGAGATTCAATCGGTAAAAAAAGGCATGCACGTTGTATTAACGGGTGAAGTTGTTTATGATTCATTCTCAAAGTGCGACTCGTTTATGGTTCGTAAATTAGAAATCACAAAGGAAAAGAAAAGAGAAGATCATGCGAAAGTAAAAAGAACAGAATGGCACGTTCACTCTAATTTTTCAGAAATGGATGGTGTTTGTGCAATCGAAGAATTTATTCAGACTGCCTATGACTGGGGTATGGATTCTATCGGTGTGTGTGATCATCAGGTCGTACAGGCTTTTCCAATGGCACAACATAAGATTGAGGCTTTGGTCAAACAAGATCCGAATCGTGAATTTAAAATGTTGTATGGTTGCGAAATGCTTGTGGCAGATTCTAAATATCATATTGTATATAATAATGATCATCGCAAACTTGAAGATGCAACATTTGTCGTGTTTGACTTGGAAACAACGGGCCTTTCGAATACGCGTGATGAAATTATTGAATTTGGTGGGGTTAAGATCAAAAATCGTGAAGAGGTTGGGCGTTTACAGATGTTCATTAATCCAAAACGTACGATTCCTGCCCACATTTCAAATTTAACGCATATTACACAAAATGATGTAGATCGTGCAAAACCTATTGAAGATGCTTTAGATGAGTTGTTAGAATTTATTGGAGATTCTATTTTAGTAGCGCATAACGCAACGTTTGATGTTGGCTTTATGAATGCAGCTTGCAGAAAAACAGGTCGTGATGAACTGACAAATCCTGTGATTGATACATTGCCACTATCGTATGCGATGCTTCCGGATGATCAAAAGCGATTTAATCTAGGAAGTGTATGTCGTCATTATCGTGTTAGTTATGATGGTGAAGGTGCGCACCGTGCGGACTATGATGCGGATGTACTTTCACAAGTCATGTATAATATGATGAATCAATTAGGACATGAAGCTACTTTAGATACACTAGTTGATATGGAAAGTGGATGTGAGAAATACGCTTCGAAAAAACCATATGAGAGAAATCGTCCATATCATATGACGGTATTCGCAAAGAATAAGGATGGCTTAAAAGAATTGTTTGAATTGATTACTTTATCACATACACAATATTTGGTGAGTATGGGTAAAGAAAATGGTCAGCCTCGTATTATTAAGGAGGAAATCTCAAAGAAGTGGGATAACGGCAACTTATTAATTGGTTCTTCTTGTCAGAATGGTGAAATTTTTGAATTGGCACATACGCGAAGTAAAAAAGAATTATTGGAAGCCATGGCCTATTATGACTATATTGAGCTTCAGCCATTAGATTGTTATAAGAATTTATTGGATCGTGGAAGTATCACGGATGTGGATGATTTGAAGTGGTATTTGCAGTTTATCTATGATACCGCAAAAGAAGCGGGTAAGATGGTGATTGCTTCAAGTGATGCACACTATGTGAATCCTAATGAGAAACGTCTTCGTGATGTATATATTAATGCCAAGGCAATTGGTAATGCTAGACATCCTCTATATATTTATAATAAACAAGCGCGTAAAGCTACGAGCAATCCAAATCAGCATTTGTTGACGACAGATGAAATGTTGAAGGCATTTGAATGGATGGGTGAAGATGTAGCATATGAGGTTGTTGTGGAAAACACAAATAAATTGAAGTTATTAACGGAGCCTATCTTTCCAATCAAAGATAAGCTGTATCCACCTGACATTGAGGGGTCTGACCAAAAGTTGCGTGATATTTGTTTTGAAACAGCGCACCAATGGTATGGAAATGATTTGCCAGACATTGTAGAGAAACGTTTAACTCGTGAGTTAGATAGTATTATTGGTCATGGTTACTATGTAGTATATTATATTTCACACTTACTTGTTAAGAAGAGTAATGATGATGGATATCTTGTAGGTTCGCGTGGATCTGTAGGATCTAGTTTTGTTGCGACAATGTCCAATATTACGGAGGTAAACCCATTAACACCTCACTATGTATGTAAAAATTGTCAGCACTATGAGTTTTTAGAGGGGGATGAAGCTAAGTCTGGTTTTGATTTGCCGGATAAGGTGTGTCCGGTTTGTGGTGAAATCATGCGTGGAGATGGTCAGGATATTCCGTTTGAAACATTCTTAGGCTTTGAGGGGGATAAAGTTCCCGATATCGATTTGAACTTTTCCGGTGAATATCAACCGAATGCCCATGCCTATACAAAAGAAGTATTTGGAGATGATCACGTCTTTAGAGCAGGTACTGTAGGTACGGTTCAGGAGAAGACGGCGTATGGTTATGTTAAAGGATATGAAGAAGAGATGGAGTGTGAGCCTTTTAATGAGGCAAAGCGTGTAGATTTGGCTAAGGGTTGTGAAGGTGTAAAAAGAACAACGGGTCAGCATCCGGGTGGTATTGTCGTTGTGCCGCTGGATATGGATGTGCATGATTTTACGCCTGTACAATATCCTGCAAACAATCCAAATGCGACTTGGAAAACAACGCACTTCGATTTCCATCAGATTCATGATAATATCTTAAAATTTGATATTTTAGGTCATGTCGATCCTACGGCTATGAAAATGTTGGAGAGAATAACAGGGGTGAATGTTCGTCAGATTCCTATGAATGATCAGGCAACTATGGCTATATTCTCGACAACTGAATCACTAAAAATCGATACGACAAAATATAATGAAGTTACAGGAGCAGCGGGTATTCCTGAGTTTGGTACGCCATTTGTTCGTGGTATTCTGGAACTTACTAAGCCGACAACGTTTGCGGAATTAGTCACAATTTCTGGTTTGTCTCATGGTACCGATGTTTGGTTGGGAAATGCCAAAGATCTAATTGATAATGGTACTTGTAAGTTGAATGAAGTTATTGGTTGTCGTGACGATATCATGGTTGATTTGATGGGATATGGTGTTAAACCAAAATTATCATTTACGATCATGGAAAGTGTTCGTAAGGGTAAAGGTTTAAAAGATGAGTGGGTTACCGAAATGAAGGCGAACAATGTACCAGAATGGTTTATTGATTCTTGTACAAAAATTAAGTACATGTTCCCTAAGGCCCATGCGGTTGCCTATGTTATGATGGCTGTGCGTATTGCGTGGTTTAAGGTACATATGCCAGTACATTATTATTGTATGTATTTTAGTATTCGTTGTGATGCTTATGATGTGCAGACCATGATTCAGGGTGAGGCTGCAATTCGCCAAAGAATGGCGGATATCAAACATATGAAAGAGGATAAAACACAAAAACCAAGTGATAAAGAATTGGCTATTTATGATACGTTAGAACTTGCTTTAGAGATGGTTTTGCGTGGCTTTAGATTCTCGAATATTAGTATTAATCGTAGTGCAGCCACCGAATTTATTGTGGATCCAGATGATCCAAAAGCAATTATTCCGCCTTTCACAAGTATTGATGGCTTGGGTTCAAACGTAGGTTTGTCTGTCGTTAAGGCTAGAGAAGAAAAACCATTCCTATCTAAGGAAGATGTATTGAAGCGTACACAGCTTTCAAAGACTTTAGTTGAAAAGTTAGCGGATATGAATGCTTTAGAGGGGTTGGATGAAGAAAATCAAATGACACTGTTTTAGGCAGTGTCTTTTTTAGCACATTGTAAATTTTTACAATCATGTAATTATATGGTAAAATATTTACATTATTGGAGGAGAGTTATGAAAAAGAAGGGATATAATATAACACTTGGTATTTTCATTGGCTTGATTGCAGGTGTTATTGTTGGAATTATTATGCCGGAATGGGCAAATACCGCATTGAGCGTTGTTGCTTCCATATATATGTCGGCATTAAAAATGATGATTTTCCCACTTGTATTTACAAGTTTAGTGATGGGAATCATTGGCATTGGGGATATTGCCAAAACGGGTAAGGTAGGTTTACATGCCTTATTATGGTATACAGGTACAACAGCTTTGGCTTCGGGTCTAGGTTTGGTTTTGCCTCGCATGTTACATTTGGGTAAGAATGCTCATATTGTGGCAACTAAGACGCAAGTAGAAGCTGCGACATTTAATGGGTTGTTGGATACGTTACAGAATATTATTCCATCGAATCCAGTAGAGGCTTTCGCAACGGGAAATATGCTTCAAGTTCTTGCGTTTGCCGTGATTATTGGACTTGCATGTTTGGCTATTCAGGAAAAGGCGGATCCATTTATTAATTTATGTGATTCGATTTATCAAATTTCTATTTTTATTATAAGTAAGATCATGTATGTGACTCCATTTGGAGTATTCGCATGTATCGCTACAGTTATGTATTCAAATGGTGTGGATACAATGCTTCAATTAGGACAGGTATTATTGGCGTTGTATATTACGTTTTATTTATATGCGTTTATTATTTATGGTGGTATGGTCAAATTCTTTGGAAAATACAATCCAATTCAATTTTTTAAAGATATTGCACCAGCAGGATTGAATGCGTTTGGTACTTGTTCAAGTAGTGCTACAATCCCCATTTCATTAAAGTGTGCTTCAGAAAAGATTGGTATTCCTGAAGAAATCACTTCGTTGACTCTTCCTTTAGGGGCAACGATCAATATGGATGCCGTCTCAATTTTGATGTCATTTATGATTACATTCTTTGCGACAGCTTTAGGTATTGATTTAAGTATTGGAACAATGGTTACAGTACTTGCTTGTAACGTATTGTTAAGTATTGGTACTCCAGGCGTTCCAGGTGGTGCGATTGCGGCTTTTGCGGCTTTATGTCCAATTGCAGGAATTCCAACAAATCAAATCTTGGGTGTTTATATTTCGGTAAATACTTTGTGTGACATGGGAGCTACTTGTGTGAATGTCATTGGTGACTTGGCTTGTTCTACTGTTTTGAAACAAACTTTGCATTTTGATAAGAAGAAATAAATGAAGCCAAATAAAACAATCAGTGAATTTAAAGAGTTTATTGCCAAAGGCAATGTGATGGATATGGCAGTTGGTGTCATTATTGGTGGTGCTTTTGGAAAAATTGTGACTTCCTTGGTAAATGATATATTGATGCCGATTGTGGGTATTTTGATTGGTGGACTTGATTTTACAGGTTTAAAAATTGAAGTAGGCACAGCTACAATTACGTATCGTAATTTTATTCAAAATGTTGTAGATTTCTTGATTGTGGCAGCATGCATCTTTGCAATGCTGAAGTTTTTGGCGCATTTTAAAAAGACAACAAATGATCAACTTGATTAGGAAGAACCTAAAAAAGATGATACTGTTGTCTTATTAGAAGAGATTCGGGATTTGTTAAAGAAGATAGATAAAGTAAATTAAATATGTGATCAACAAGAGTATACCGGCTTTTTTGTCGAGTACTCTTGTTTTTTTAGTGCAAATATAAAGGACAAGACCAATCAATATTGCGACAAAGGAATCGATGATAAAGTTAGGCTCAAAAGGTACGGGAGTAATAAGTGCACTAGAACCTACGACAAATAGGATATTAAAGATATTCGATCCAATGATGTTTCCAATCGCAATATCGGCATTGCCTTTTTTGGCGGCCGTTACCGAAGTGACAAGTTCAGGTAAAGATGTTCCTAAGGCAACAATGGTTAGTCCGATAAATCTTTGGCTAACACCTAGTGAAATGGCAATGTTTGTGGCTGCATCTACCGCAAAGTTACTTCCAATCATTAAACATACAAGTCCGAGTGGAATAAATAATGGGTTTGTCTTTTTGATTTCTGCTTCTTCGGTTTGATTTTTTGTCATTCTGAAAATGTAGTATAAGTAACCAAGGAAGAATAACCATAAGATAATACCGTCAAAGCGTGAAATAGTATTGTTTATGCCTTGTAGAATGAGTACTAGTGTTACAAGCATCATAAATGGCATTTCATATTTGATTGTACTATTTTGAATATGTAATGGACGAATGAGTGCTGTAATGCCAAGAATGATTCCTACATTTAAAATGTTACTTCCAACAACATTACCAATTGTGATGGCTGCATTCGATTTTAAAGCAGCTGTAATAGAAACGAAGGCTTCTGGTAGACTCGTTCCCATCGCAACGATAGTAAGTCCAATAATCAGTTGGGGTATGCCAAAGCGTGATGCGATACTGCTTGATCCATCGACAAACCAATCGGCTCCTTTTAGTAGTAGAATAAATCCTAATACTAATAAAATTATGTTCATATGTTTTCCTCCTGGACCAGATAAAATAAAAAGACTCTGGTCTTATGTACCAAAGTCTTGCCATTTCATCACAGTCCGGATTTAATATCGTATTGACGAAGCTGTAAACACATATATGTGCAGGCTACTCCCTTTATGGGCTTATTATACATATTTTGGTTAATAAATTCTATATTTAATTGTAAAAATATCTTAACAAATGAAAGTTTTCTAGAAAAACCTCAATTTATTTCGTATATGAGATAGGAGGAAAAATAATATGAACAAAATCAAAGACAAAATGATGAAGGAGTTTCTAGAAAACAATGCCTATTTTGTTGACTTCTTTAATGCGTACTTCTTTGATGGAGAAAAAGTTCTTAAACCAGAGAATTGTGAGGAACTTGATTCAGAGATGAATGATGCGAATATGGATCTAGAAAAACATGTGGATGTGATTCGTAAGTACAATGATGGAAATCTTTATAGTGCATTTATTA
>OCPY01000477.1_pt1 | contig 28199 bp, 23 predicted proteins | sample 1538821 | NCBI WGS metagenome assembly OCPY01 (sample SAMN04571728, study PRJEB22368) | human gut metagenome | biome: human gut; material: stool | host: Homo sapiens | place: Luxembourg | collected 2012-12-07 | reverse complement strand
GTCTTCTTCTGTTCTCTTAACCGACGAATCTGCGCAATCCTTTCTAAGCTCTCAACTCTGCGGTATCTTCTGGTCAGATTCTCTTCTGCCTGCTCGAACGGCAGCATTCCTTCCTCTGTATAAAATTTCAAAGTACTGTAACGCACTGCCGTAAGCCGCACAAGCTCTCCGATTGTCACATATTCTGCCTGCTCTATTACTTCCATGCTTCTCTGTCTTGACATCTGCTCACCTTTTCTACTGTCTACATAATTAGTATTTCAGTACTTTCTTCCTACTGCCAGTATGCCGGTACCAGGTTGACTCCCTGAATAGGTACTTTATATGCTGTTTTCGTCATTGGGAAGATACGGTAATATATATTGCCTATTTTTAGTAAAGTCTCACTGCCTACTCTGATCTCCTCTACCGCAAAGCCTTTTTTCTTCAGATATTCTACAGCCGCAACTCTTCTGTCCGCCACGTTAGTTCCAAAAATAACCATATCAATAAATACAGATTTTCTTCTGTCAAGATACGGGAATACAAGATTAACACCCTCTAAATATGGATTCTTAAGCAGTTTGCTCTTAGTCTTCACAAACCGATTCATAAATCCTTCAAAAACATTATGAAATTCTGCTTCCCATAATGCACGGTACTTCTCATCCTGAACGGCAGCTTCTGTCATACGCTCTTCTACACGGTTCTGCTCTGATACAGAAAATAAGTCATGGATACAGCCACTTTCACGGAGAAGCCATAAGAGAACCGCATCTTCCAGACTAATTGGACCATCCTCTAGAATCTCTGCACGAAGTCCTTCTTTTATTCTGATATAACTTGTCTCATCACTAAGGTATGCCTTTAGTTCAACACCTGATGTATCATAATTCATATCACAGCCCAAAATATCCGGTACTTCCTTTAGAAGTTCTTCTGCTTCCAAAACAGCAGCCACTTCTTTCTCAATCTGAGTCTCCTCTTTTTTCTTTAATGTTTTTGCCATCTGTACCGCTTTCTGCAGTTCTGCAGAAAATTCTGAAAATGAATCTGCATCTGCTTTTCCTAATTCTGTCTCCAACACCCGCGCAGCCGAAACAGCTCTCAATACAGCACTTTTTGCCACGCTTGAATGAATACTCTCCTGTCCGTCCAACGCAAGTAATGCATATTGCTGAGATAATGTAAGATCTTTCATACCTGTCTTCCTCTCTTTCCTCTTATTTCCTGATCGCCATTTTTATTTTTGCTTACTACTTACTACTTACTACTTACTACTTAGAAAATATCATGCAGTACGCAAACTGTCAAGTTGTTACTATTACTTCTACTGACTTTACCTATTAACACAATAATTCAAGAATGCCAAACTGACCTTTAAGACATTTTCAAGTCTTCAACTATTGAAACGTACACCATATAATGCTATTATTAATAATTGGCACTTTGAATGAATTTTTAGTAATAACAGGAGAATATATGAACCAAAAAACAGCTTCTGCCCCTGCAGCAGAAAACAAAATGAGAACCATGCCGATCGGCAGACTCTTGTTCAACATGTCCTTACCGATGATGGTTTCCATGCTAGTGCAGGCACTTTATAATATTGTAGACAGCATCTTTGTAGCAAAACTGTCAGAGAATGCTCTTACTGCAGTTTCTCTTGCCTTCCCGTTACAGATGCTTCTCATCGCAGTTGCAACCGGTACCGGCGTTGGTATGAATGCACTTCTTTCCAGAGCACTCGGAGCAAAAAAAACTGACGAGGCAAATAAGATTGCATCTAACGCAGCTTTTCTTTATATCATAAGTTATATTGTATTCCTTATCCTTGGCTTTACAATTGTAAAACCGTTCTATGCAAGCTAGATTGGAAATGCAGACGTTGAGATCATGGAAATGGGAATTGATTATCTGAGCACTGTTATGATCTTCTCTATGGGACTGCTGGCACAGATTTGCTTTGAACGACTGCTCACTTCCACAGGAAGAACCATTTTCAGTATGACTTCCCAGTTATGTGGTGCAATTACGAATATCATCCTTGACCCGATCCTGATCTTTGGTCTGATTGGTTTCCCGAAGATGGGGGTTACAGGTGCTGCCGTGGCTACGGTCATCGGACAGTGTGTCGGAGCACTTGTTTCATTTACATGTAATCATAAATTCAACCCGGATGTAAGGCTTCAGTTCCGTGGTTTCCGGCCGGACGGAAGAATTATCAGAACAATTTATGCAATCGGTATTCCATCTATTATCATGCAGTCGATTGGTTCTGTTATGACATACTCCATGAACCGTATCCTGATCACATTTTCATCTACTGCAACTGCCGTATTCGGAGTGTATTTCAAACTGCAGAGCTTTTTCTTCATGCCTGTCTTCGGTTTGAATAACGGTATCACTCCGATCATTGCATTCAACTACGGTGCGCAGAACAGAAAACGTATGGTCAAGACGATCAAACTCAGTATGGCAACAGCATTTTGCATTATGCTCTTCGGATTCCTTTGCTTTGAATTAGTTCCACAGGTACTTCTTGGAATGTTCAACGCATCTGCTGATATGCTTACGATTGGAGTCCCTGCGCTTCGTATCATCGGTATCCATTACTTACTTGCATGGTTCGGCATCATCTGCGGTACTGTATTCCAGGCGCTTGGAAAGGCTGTGTTCAGTATGATCGTATCCATCATGCGTCAGCTTGTAGTACTGATTCCGGCTGCATATGTACTGGCAAAATTTGGTGGGCTTCATGCAGTATGGTGGGCTTTCCTGACTGCTGAGATCATGTCAATGATTGTCTCACTTATCTTTCTGTTCAGGACTAATCGAACGATTATTTCCAAGATCCCGGATGGAAGTGATATTCTATAAAAGGAAAAAGTTATGAAATTCAAGAAAAAATTATGGATCTCTTTAATCCTGTTCATCCTGTTTGGCACTGTCTTTTCAGGTTGGATTTTTCATCAAAATACGACCCGTGAATATTTAGTTTTTGACAATACAACCCAGCTTGTGACAACCGAACGATCCGAAGATAATATTCGAATTGAAGATGTCATTCTTCCAGATTCTTTTCAGAATCAACAATCCATTTTGTTCAAGACAACCCATACCAGGGCTGAGGTATTGCTTGATGGAGAGAAAATCTATGAATTTGGAAATGATACTGACACATTAAGATTCATGAAGTCTCCCGGCCCTTGCTGGCATATTGTCGATCTTCCAAAAAACAGTGATGGAAAACACTTGCAGGTCAGGATTATTCCTGTATATTCAGACTACTACGGAAATTCTTTCCATCTTTTTGGAGGGACAAAAGGAGACTGTACCCTGAAGATCCTGAGCAACAGTCTCTGTTCATTGGTTCTAGGCTGCGAAATCTTATCGTTAGGAATCATCTGCCTGATTTTATGCTTTTCTATAATGAGGAAAAATGATAAATATTCGTCAGATGAATCCTACATGATTTTCCTGAACCTTGGTGTTTTTTCTCTTTTGATCACACTTTGGACTTTAAAGCAATGTGGTTTTCTGCAGTTTTTAATTCCAGATCCAAGAGCACTTTATTTTATAGACTACTTTACTTTTTTCCTGTTTCCAGTACCTTTTAACTTTATTCTGTATGATATCTGTAAAAGCAAATATCGTAAAGGAGCTGTACACCTGTCCATTCTCTATCTGTGCAATATGGCAGCGGCAGTATTGCTTCAATGTACAGGCGTCATCGATATCTTCCGCATTCTTCCGGTAACTCATCTGATCATGCTGGTGAATGTAATTTATACCGTAATATTGATTCGTTATGAATCTATAAAACTACAAAATGAAGCTGCCAGACATTTTAAATATCCAATGTATCTGGTCATGGCATTTGGTGTTGCAGAACTTATTGCTTACTATATCCAGCATTTCCAGCAAACATCCATCTTCCTCCCATTTGGAACGATGCTGTTTACCCTTTTGCTGGTTTGGATCCAGGTATCACGTTTTTATGATCACTATCTCCAGAAACAAAAGCTGGTTTACCTACAGAAACTTGCAGACACGGATCTGCTTACAGATACCATGAATCGAAATGCCTATGAAAAGAAAGTGAATCGTCTTAACGTGCAGAAAGACAAACTTCATACTACCGGTCTTATTCTTTTTGACCTGGATAATCTGAAAATAATTAATGACCGGTTTGGACATGAGAAAGGCGATGAAGCTCTGCAGTTATGTTCTCAGTGCATTAAACAATTCTTTCCTGATAAAGAAAATCTTTTCCGCATTGGTGGAGATGAATTTGCATATTTCTACAATAAGAATAAGGAAAATAATATTGGAGACAAAATTGCTCAATTAAATCAAACTTTAGAATCAACAGAGCATACCTTTAACTATCCATTAAGTATTTCCTCCGGATATGCCTGTTTTCTTCCGGAAATGGACAGCACTTTTAAAGACCTTGCAAAACGAAGTGATCTCATGCTCTACCGCATAAAACGAAAACGGAAACTTGCATATGCAGGCAGCTCAGAACTTCTTACTACCAGCACGCTTATTAATACAGGAACATCTGCCGAGGAAAAGCAGCAGGAAGAAATCTTCAGCCACACAAAAAATTATCAGGATTTTTCGCTTAAAGAATTATGTAATATCATCGATCTGCTCAGCCCAAGCACAGATGGTTTCCTGTATATGCTGGATTTCAGAACCGACTTTTTCTATATTTCTCCACAAGCTCTGGATCGTTTTTGTCTGCCTGGAAATGAATTCCATAATATGACAAAAGAACTTAAAGAATTCGTATACAAAAAAGATTATCCGCTTCTGAAAGCTGAACTAGATAATCTGCTCAACACAGACCGGAACACACACAATATGGATTACCGCTGGCTGGATCTTAACAGGGAACCAGTCTGGATCAACTGCCGTGGCTATATCATACGTGACGATCAGCAAGAGCCGATCTATCTGATCGGATGTATCAATGAAATTGGTAACCGGCAGAAAGCTGATAATATTACCGGACTTCTCGGAGAGACTTCTTTGGAAAAATATTTTAAAAATTCGGTTTCTACGCTTAATAAAGGCTTTCTGATTCATGTCGGAATTGACGGTTTTAAAATGATCAATGAAAACTATGGATGGGATTACGGAGACTACGTTCTTCGAGAAACAGCGTCCTGCATCTTATCCTGTATCTCGGATAGCCAAAAGGTCTACAAGATAGCATCAGATGAATTTATTATATTAGATACAACATCCTCTGATATGACAACAGCATCTAACCTTTATGACCACATATGCAAGCATATTAATCAGTTTATTGAAGAAAACAACTTTGCTGCGGTATTTACTATTTCTGCCGGTATCCTGCCGCTTCCGGATCTGTCACAGACCGGTTATGCAGAACTTATAAAGCGAACTGACTTTTCGCTGGCCATGGCTAAACAGCATGGAAGAAACTGCTGTTATATATTCCAGGAAGAAGAGTACCAGAATTTCTTACGTATCCGTGAGATCACAAATGAGCTTCATTCAGCAGTAAATCATGGCTTCCGTGGATTCTCAATAATCTTCCAGCCAGTCATGGATATCCGACAGGATAAACTGACCGGAGCAGAGGTGCTGATACGCTTTACTTCTAAAAAATTTGGACCGATCTCACCTGCTGAGTTCATACCACTTTTAGAGACAAGCGGACTGATTATTCCAACCGGACGCTGGTTCATGCGAGAAGCAATAACTGCCTGCCGGAAAATCCGGATGCAAATTCCTGATTTCAAAGTTAATATTAATGTATCCCAGGTGCAGATCACAAAATCAGATGTTATTACAGACCTTATCAGCGAGATGAACGCTTCTGGTCTTCCACCTGCTGCAATTGCAATCGAACTGACAGAAAGTATTCTGCTCGAAAAAAATGAAAAGGCGCAAAACTTCCTGAAAGAATTAAAACAGGCCGGCTTACAGTTAGCATTGGATGACTTTGGAACCGGTTATTCCAACTTTCATTATCTGAGTGAACTTCACCCTGATATTGTTAAGATCGATCGTGGTTTTACTTCTAAGGCAATCACGGACAAAAAGGAATATTATCTGTTAAATCAGTTTAGTAACATGATTCATAATCTTGGTCTGAAACTTTGTATTGAAGGTATTGAGACAGAAGACGAATTACAGAAGATGAAACTTCTGAAACCGGATTACTGCCAGGGATTCTACTGGGGACAGCCGTGTCTTTATGATGAGTTCAGGAAATATTTTGTGGATGTGAAAAGATAATTGCATCATTAAAATTGCCCCGGTATTCTGTATCCGGACATCTCTCCTAGAATTTTCCGCCACCGCCTCCGGCAGTGCTTCCGGAAGATGTTGTATGCGTACTGCTTCCGCCGCCACCACTGGAAGAATCATTTTTCTCTTTTTTCGTTTTTGTCATTGTATTATACAGGAATATATCTCTGCTCTCAGTAAGATTCATACTTCCAGCTTTCACATAATTATTAGCTGCTGCCTGGAAACGTACTGTTTTCAGCTTTGATTTCATAGTGCCAACAACAATTAATGAAAGGACGATACCAGCTACTAATGAAATCGGAATCCAAATCCATGACATTGGTTTTTGTGGTTCATTATCGATATCATAAGGTTCTCCAGTTTTTGCCTGCGTAATAAAATCATCACACTCGTCAGCAAATGTATCAAATGCTGCCGCAAAATCACCATCAGACAAATCACCCGTCATCTCTTCTCCTATGTACTGGATACCTGCATCCGTAAATGCTGTAATAGCATATCCATAGGTTGCCATATACCAATCATGATCTTCCATGCTGATCAGAAGTATTGTTCCATCCTTGTCCGGTCCATAACCATAATTATGAGACTCGTAGAATCGTTCCGCATAATCAGATACCGTCAGTCCATCCAGTGTATCGGTTGTGGCAACCGTCACATCTACCTTCTGTCGCGTACTGATCTCATCCAACTTACTGGTTAACAGCTCCCTCTCATCTGTAGACAGAAGCTCCGCATTGTCGATGACACGAGGATATTCATTCGCGAATCCTTCTGTTTCCTCCGCAAAAGCCGGAACTGCAAGACCTAGACAGAGGATGAGGATCGTCATAAACGATAAAATTTTTTTCTTCATTTCCCCACCTCCCTAAAACAGCCCGATCAGGTGCAAAAGCCATGCAGCACCATACGTTACAACTGAGAATACAGCTGCCAGCATCACTGTCCAGCGTGCTGCTGCACCTTTATCTACCGGCAGATCACCGACAAACTTTCCTGTCTGTCCATTCATTGCAAAGGTGTATTTATTTCCGTTCCATGTCGTATTCAGAAGCCATACCGGATACAGTGCATACTTTGCTTTTCCGCCATGAAATTGTACACTGCTATTATCTGTTGTTACTGTAGCATAACCTTTTACTGTCTCAGCAAAAGCTTCCTCTGTAGAATGTTTTACACGTTTATTGGCACGTTCAATACTTTGTTCAGCAGTTACGTCATACTTATCTGCCAGATATCCTGCAAGATAAGCAGTCTGGAAATCCACCGCACCTGAAATATTGAATGGCTCGATAGATTCCATCAGATCGTCCGCCATCTTTGTGGATCCATCTACCGGAACATTTTCAAAACCAATACTTCCACCCCGGTGAACCATAAAATGACTTGTCTCAGTATAATCATAATCACTGTCACTCCACATGCGTACCTTTGTTGCCCGATAGCTGACTGTGGCATCTACATTTGTATCAAAAAGCCAGAATGGAACGTAAATACCTTTGATTTCATCAATATGATTCTGATCCTTGAAGATCTTTGGCAGAAGACGTTTTCCGGTCAGATGTTTCTTCAATCCTTCTTTTGCTGCCTTTTTATCTAATTTGAACGGGATCACTAGATCCGGTTTTAATGCTCCCGCAAATTGTCCCATCATTATGATCGGATTATCACAGAATGGGCAGGATGTTGCTGCCATGTTGGCGTCTCCGACAATCTCGCCTCCACAGGATTTACACACATACGTGCGTAAACCATCTGTTTCACCTTCCTGCCATTCACTGCCTGCGGAAGTATCCCACTCCATATCATCTGTCTGTTCATTCTGCAGCTCTGCATCATAACCTTTGAGTGCATCCATCTCGAACTCAGTATCACAGTACGGACACTTCATCTTCTGAATTTTACTGTCGAAGGCGATTGCACCGCCACAGCAAGGACATTTATATTCCTGCAAGCCTGCCATAACTCATTCTCCTTTCTTCCGTGCCGGGCTTCCGGCAGTTATTTTCCAACCGATAGTCATCCGTCACTGTCTGTCGTTCTCGTCAAAGATATCTCCACACTCCGGACAGAATCTTGGCGGATTCTTCGGATCTTCCGGTTCCCATCCGCACTTATCACAACGGTAAAGCGGCGCTCCTGCCGGCTTCTTTGCTCCACAGTTCGTACAGAATTTGCCTTTGTTTACTGCGCCACAGGAACACGTCCAGCCTTCGTCCTCTGCCGGTCTCTTTGTTCCACAGTTCGGACAGAAATTACCTGTTACTGTAGTACCACATGCACATTTCCATCCGCCTGCCACCGGAACTGCCTGCGGTGTCGGTGTCGGCTGTGGTGTCTGAGCCGCCTGCTGAGCCTGCTGTTGCTGTCCCATAGCAAAAAGATTCTGTGCATTCATTCCACCACCTGCAGCGTTCATTGCCATACCCATGCCCATGAATCCTGTCATAGCTCCTGCCTCGTTGCCCGCTGCGGTCTTCATCGCATCTGCCTGAGCACCGACAAGTGTAGCTGCTGCCATTGTAGGATCACGCATGATAGCTGTACGCTGTGCCTGTTTGATCAGTTCTGCATCCTCGTCCGGAAGAGTAACTGATCCAAGAGCAATACTGACAACCTTCAGTCCACGAAGAGCACCCCACTTCTCTGAAAGTGCAGTATTCATGGCATTTTCAAGATCTGTGTTGTGTGTTACGATCTGATTTGGACGAAGTTCCATCTCTGACAGACGGCCAAATGCCGGCTGCAGGGCTGAGATAAATTCTGTCTTAAGAGTACTGTCAAGTTCTTCACGGGAATATTCCTGTTCTACATTTCCACATACATTTGAATAGAACAACAACGGATCAACAATCTTATAAGAATATACACCTGAACAACGGATTGATACGTCAATATCCAATCCAATCTTGGAGTCTACTACACGGAACGGAACCGGATTCGCTGTACCAAAACGGTTTTCCAGAATTTCCTTTGTATTAAAGTAATAAATTCTCTGATCCTTACCTGTATCTCCACCATAAGTAAAACGCTTGCCTACGGTTTTAAATGTCTCTTTAATGCTCTCACCGAGATTACCCGAAAAAATAGATGGTTCTGTTGAGGTATCATATGTAAATTCACCAGGCTCTGCACAAACTTCTACAACCTTGCCCTGTTCTACAATGATCATACACTGTCCATCAGCCACGGCAATACCGGAACCGTTAGAAATGATATTGTCATTTCCTTTTGTATTAGAAGAACGACCTGTCGTTCTCTTCTGACCCTTTGTAACAAGCACTTCTTTCGGCATAGATTCGCAATAGAAAAACTCCTTCCATTGATCCGCTAATGTTCCACCAAGTGCACCCATACCTGCTTTAATAAGTCCCATACTGACTCCTCCTTTTGCGATATATCCGATGTGTTCATTTTATCTATAATTGTAACTGTTCAGAGCCAAGCAAAATTTCATAAAACAGGTGTAAAATGCTTGCATTTTTAAGACTGTTTTTGAAATTTTATTTGGCGGATACGCCACACCTCCAAAATGCGTAGCATTTTGGAGGTTGGCTCTGAACAGTTACCTATAATTTTATTATAACAGAACAAAAAAAATCTGTCTCTCTCAAAAAAATTGTATTTCTGCTGCTTTTTACACCAAAAAGCAGCTAGTCTATTTTCTAGACTAACTGCTCCTGTTGAATTCCATATCTAATTCTTTTATTATATTTGTTCTGTCTCTGAGATCTCTAATTTCTTCTTCTGAAATTCCATATTAGACAGTAAAATGTTCATTGCAAAACCTACAAGCAAAGCCCATCCGGAACCTTTGAATGCAAGCACTGCTGCCATTACTCCGGCAATACTTTTATCTGTACTCGTCTTACAATAATCCATACCGATTCTTGCACATACATATGCCTGGAATAACAAAGTGATCGCAGAACCCACGCCCATGATTGGTTTCATGAATGACACGATCGGCACTAAAATAACACTGATGAATGTTGCCATACGGAAAGAACTCATTCCACCGATCAGCGATTTCATCGCTTTCTTTCCTTCTTTATAACGCATTGCAACAGATACGGTCATACCAATCCAAAGCGGACCTGCCAGTGGTGGGAACGGTGCAAAAATTGCAAGGATCAGGTTTCTAAGACCACTGATCAGGTTTGATCTGCTTGAATTAAAGTCAATATATTCGTCACTTCTGCTGTCCTGTGCTTCCTCTACCAACGTCTGTGATGTAACAAAATCTCCAAACGCAAGTACATAACAGATTAACGCCAACGGAATTGCACTTATAAATTTTGAAATCGGTGGAAATCCGACTGCAAAAATACTGACTGTGTGGAAAATATTACTAAAGTCAGGAATTCGGATGAGTGTTCTAAGTTCGAGAACCGGTTTTGACAATTCTCCAAGCAATACTCCTGCTAACATAGCAATCAGATATGGGAATAAGTTTCCATATTTTGCCATGATATCCAATATTTTATATTTTTCTCTGTTCTTTTCACAGAACGGTGAAAAACTCAAAAACGCAAGTAACAATGTACCAGAAAGTGTTGCGATTGGCGCAGTCATCAGCTGGCTTCCATCTGAGAGCTGTCCTTGCAATACTGTAATCGGTGCTGCAATCAAAATACCGCCTTTGATTGAATTCGGCACACCATTCACGAATTTATCTGCAAGCTTGGTAATTCCCATAAATATAAATACAAATGCAACAAGCAGCTGCAATGCAATCATTGCCTGAATACGCTCCGGTCCTTTTGGGAATCCATTTAAATATGCCAGTGTAAATGGTAATGTCGGTGTGATCCATCCCGGGACAACGGGATCTCCTAACCATCCATGAAGCATGTACATAAATACTTCAATGATGACGCAGCTCCATGCAAGTTCATACGGAAGTCCAAGATTATCCGTCAGATACGGAATCGAACTTAACGCTGTAGCGCCAAGGATCAGACCTTGAAAAAATTCTACATATTCTAATTTATAATGAATTCCCGGAATACGCCACTGAAATGGGCCGAGTGGAATATAGGGAAGTTCGTTGGCTTTTCTTGTTCTTTTCGGACTCATCTTTTAAGCTTCTCCTTCATTTTTCGATTTACAAGTGTCTATTTTTTAACAATTTAATCTCAAAAAAAGGACTGCATTCTTTTTGATGATAACATCTTTTGGAACAACAGTCCATTTTTTTCGTATGAATTGAGATTGTTACTATGTTACTTCCTATAATGCACTTTTTCCGAAGATTTTTTTGTGCTGTGCTACTAAGTAGAGAGAACTTAAAATAGCAAGGATTGCAAATACTAACAGCATGATCATGAGGCTGTATACTGCACTTGCCTCACCAGATGATTTTGTAAGCTGTGCTGCCACTACTGGGATCAGGTAGCTTGCCGCACCCATAAATGTGTAATAAATACCAGTATTTCTTCCCTTCGGTCCTGGGTTAAATAACTGAACAACTGCAAGACCTGTCTGAAGAGCACCTCCTGCTGCGAAGAATCCCAACATTGCGATCGCGATGTAAATGATTGCTACCTGATGGATAAACAGTACACCTGTAAGTGCCACTGCTGTACAGATAGAATCAATAAGGACAACCTTTAGCGGGTTCCATTTTAATTTTGCCATCATAAACGCCCAGAAAAGTACTGCACAGATAGACCCGATTGTATAAATAGAAGTCATACCTGCTGCCTGAATCTCGGAAAGTCCACATACGGAAAGTCCAAATGCTTTTGTATACTGCTGTGCGCCATACATGATCGCCATGCAAAGGAACGCATAAAACATTACAAGAAATACGATAAATTTATTTGGCTTTACAAGCATTGCTGCCTGCACTGCATTATCGGATTTGTCTTTCTTTCCTTCTGACGCTTTCTTCTGATCATCATAAGCAAACGGTGCAATAATTGCAAGTACCAGACAAACAACTGACATTACAAGCGGGATAATAACATTTAATTTCCAGTTTCCGCTGTTTGCATTATGAACAACCATGAATGGATAAATCATACCGGAAACAGAAACAAAAAATTTGATTCCGATCAGTGCAGATCCAGGTGCTGCCGGATAAGCTTCCTGTACAGCCGGATATCCTGATGCATCCCAGAAACCGGATGTTGCAACTCCTGAAACAAATCCACATACAGAAGCAACTAATGCACTTTTTGTAAATAAGAATCCAAGGAAGCATAGAATATATAATGCTGCTCCACCGATCATTAATTTTTTACGTCCTACATGATCCGAAATCTCTCCACCAATCCAGACGCTGACGAATTTACCAAAGCCTGTCCATGCAACTGCTGTACTTACCGCTGCAAGACCTGCTGCATATGCTGCTGACTGTGGGTCTGTCATATTGAATCCCCACTGTTTTGCAAAGTTTACGTTGTTCTGACTTAAAATGATAGCCTGGATACCATGTGTTAAATAGCAAAAATATACACAAAGGATAGACCACAAATATTTCTTTGCTCTCATTCCATCATTCTCCTTTTGTGAATGTAATTATTTTGCCTGAGCCTTCTGAAATTCCTGATACTCAGCAAGTGGCATCTCTTTTCCAACAAACAGTTCGTAGTTAACTGCCCCCTGCTGCAGAAGCATTCCTGCGCCACCGATTGCTTTGCATCCTGCTTCTTCTGCTTCAAGGATCATCTTTGTCTTCTCTGGATTGTATACAGTATCTGCAACGACAAGATCCTTACGGAATAAAGATTTGTCAACCAGAGTTACATCCTCGTGTGGTTTCATTCCCATAATCGTTGTATTGATAAGAATATCACAAGTTTTAATTTCTTCTTCCAGTTTAGCCTTATCAGCAAGATCATCTACAGTAACAACACAGTCCGGACACTTCTCTGCTAATTTAGCCTTTGTTCCTTCTGCTCTTTCGTAGAATTTATCTTTCACATTGAAAATATTAACTTCTTTTGCTCCGTCTAATGCTAACTGAACCTGAATAGCTGTAGCTGCTCCACCGGCACCAAGTACAACGATCTTTTTATCTTTTACAGATACACCGTTGATCTCGAGATTTTTAACAAATCCAACACCATCTGTAATGTATCCTGTGATCACACCGTTATCATTTACAAATGCGTTACATGCTCCGATGATCTCTGCTGCCGGAGAAAGTTTGTCAACTAACTTTGCTGCAATATTTTTACATGGCATTGTAAAGTTACCCGCGCGCATGTTGAATAAACGGATTGCCTCAAATGCTTTTGGCATTTCTTCCTCTGTTACATCAAATGCCAGATATGCATAATCTAATCCGTCATGCTGGAAACTGAAGTTGTACATTGCCGGTGATCCTGAATGTCCAACCGGTGATCCAAATAATCCCATTAAGCCTGTGTGTCCAGAAATTCTTTTTTCCATGATTCTAATCCTCCTGATATAATTTCATTTATAAATTCAATGCAACCTCATATGCTTCTTTTGTGGCATCCAGTGCACGGCGTGCTCTTACTGCGTCACCTACCATGTGGACTTCTGGTACGATGTCTTTTAATTCTTCTGCAAAGTCATAAACTACGTTCTGTCCATCACGGTGTGTATAACGTGAGCTGAATCCCATAGAGAGAACAACTGTGTCGAATCCTCTTGCCTCGTAGATCGTCTCGTCTGATTTATCTGCTGCATTTTTGTAACTTACGCCATCTGAGAAGATCTCTGATACAGCTGCACTTGTAATCTGTTTGATGCCATATTTCTCAAATGCTTCCATAAGAAAAATTCTGTGCTCATGGATCACATCCGGTCCGATCGCGTCTCTCATTTCGATAATGGCTACTTCATGTCCCTGTTCTGCTAAGAAGTCTGCTGTCTCTGCACCTACCATACCGCCACCAACAACTAAGACTTTATGTCCTACCTGGCGTGTTCCTTCCAGGCAGTCAACACCATAGACGATATCCGGATTTTCAATACCTTTGATAAATGGAAGTACTAAAGTCTCAGCTCCTGTTGCAAGGATCACTGCATCCGGTGTATCTTCTTTCAACATCTGTGCAGTTACTTTTGTATTCATCTTGATATTAACTCCGGCTTTTTCACATTTTACAATGTAACTTCTGATCATACCTGTGATATCACCTTTTCCTGGTGGATATGCAGCCAGTCTCATATTACCGCCAAGCTTATCTGTAGCTTCAAATAATGTTACATCATGTCCGCGTCTCTTCGCTGTAAATGCAGCACACATACCTGCCACACCACCACCGATCACGTAAACTTTTTTCGCCTTCTCAGCCTTCGGAAGTCCTTCTTTTTCATGTCCAAGTACTGGATTTACAAGACAACAGATTGGTTTACCTGCATACATATTGGCAACACAGCCCTGAAGACAGGCGATACATGGTGTAAGATCTTCCAGTCTTTCTTCCATTGCTTTCTGTGGTGTGTGCGGATCTGCAAGTGACTGACGTCCAAATGCTACTAAATCTGCATTTCCCATTTTAATGATCTGTTCTGCAAACTGTGGTTCTGTATATCTTCCGACTGTAATAACCGGAATAGAAACACATTTCTTGATATTTGCAACAAGCTCTGCTGAGAATCCGCCGTGAATTCCTGTCGGAGCCCACATATACTCATCTTTTAAATGTACTGCACGGGATACGTGAAGACCATCAATTCCGCAATCTTCTAAATAAGAAGCAACTGCACACATATCGTGATTATCAAGTCCTCCAAACATGTCTTCTGTACTGTTAATACGTGCAAGAACAGCAATCTTTCCTTCTGTTTTCTTCTTTACTTCTTCAATAATGAGACGTGAAAATCTCATTCTGTTCTCAAAGTTTCCGCCAAATTCATCGACACGCTTATTTGTTCTTGGTGACATAAATGAATTTACAAGATAGCCGTGCGCCATATGGATCTCTACTGCATCTGCTCCACCTTTCATTGCACGTTCTGCTGCTTCACCATATCCTTTTACAAGCTCATACACTTTTTCTGTAGATACTTCTTCAGGAATGTCTCTTCCATCTGCTGATGCGATTGCTGTAGCAGCCTGGATCGGTGCTCCTGCATTCTTTGCATTTCCTTCCGGTCCTGCATTCTGAAGCTGGATAGATACCTTTGCACCTTCTTCATGGCAGGCATCTGTAATTTTCTTTAGGCTTTCAATGCTGTTGTCATCATAAAGACATGGTTTCTTAGGACCGCCCTTCGCTCCTTTATGTACTACAGTCGCTTCAATTGTGATCAGACCAAACTGACCTTTTGCACGCTCACCATAGTAAGCCACAGATTCGTCACTCCATGTTCCGTCTGAATTTGCGAAATTATTTCCCATCGGTGGAACCACAAAACGATTTTTAACAGTCATAGGTCCAATCTGAATCGGAGAAAACATATTTTTGAATTTCATCATTTTACCTCTCTCTTTGGCATCATCTGTTTTTCAAATTAGTCTACCAACTCTGGCCAAACTTCTTTTAATACTTTCTCTGTGTTTTCATATGTATAAGCAGCTGCTTCTTTCAGTCCTTTTCCAAGGATTGCATCAGAAATAACTTCTACACCAACAACCTTCGGATCAACTCCTGCGTCTTTAATCATCTTAACAAATCCTGCTGTATCTTTTGCTCCTGTTCCCGGTGCAAGACGATCATGCATAGACTCATCTCTTAAAATAGGTGCTGCATATGGTCTTTCATAAGCATCATTGATCTGGATAGAAATAACTTTCTTGGCAATCTCCGGTGTAAGGATATCGTATGGCTGATCTGCTCTTACCCAATGCCATGTATCAAGAATGAGCATTGCGTTGTCGCATCCAGAAGCTTTTACAACTTCCCAGCCTTTCTTAAGATCCGGAATTCCGCTGTATGGCATCGGCTCAACACCAATGATGTATTTTCCTGCTCTCTGGCAAAGTTCTTTTAATTTCTGTGCTGTGTACTCAACAGAATAATTTTCCATCAGTCCACAGTTGATGTGGCCTACTCCAAAGAGTTCGCACATATGGAAACACATCTGCTCTTTGTATTTCTGCTCATAAGAACGATGTTCCTCACACCACTGAACAATGTACTCTACCTCTGTTACTTTCATATCATGTTTGTCAAGAATTGCAAGAATGTCTTCATCATGAAGTCCTTCATTCAATGCATCAACATAAGTCTCTGCGCGAAGACCGATTCCTTCATATCCTGCTTCCTTTGCAGCGATTACACGATCTTCAAATTTGCACTGATCTCCAAGTGTCCATGAACTTACTGTGATTGGGTTTTTCTTTGACATAATTCTTCCTCCATTGTAAAAATTGAATATAATCCATTGGATTTTTCTGTTCAATCTTGTTGTTTTTTTCTATTTTTATTATATCTGTTTGTTAAATAAATGACAAATTGGTAATTCTATCACGATCCATGCATTTTGTTTATAGATTTTATTTACACTTCATGTTACGATATTCTTATCAATAAGCATTATTGCGTATTTATCTCTCAAATAGAGTAACTGTTCAGAGCCAACCTCCAAAATGCTACGCATTTCGTCGGTGTGGCGTATCCGCCAAATAAAATTTCAAAAACAGTCTTAAAAATGCAAGCATTTTACATCTGTTTTATGAAATTTTGCTTGGCTCTGAACAGTTACCAAATAGATATAAAATGAACCTGATTAAATGGGAAGATACAAATTTTTATAAGGAAGGTACCAGACTTTATGAATCTCTATCATCTTAGATATTTTGTTACTCTCGCTCATCTAGAACACTACACAAAGGCTGCGGAGATTCTTTCTATCACTCAACCAAGCTTAAGTCATGCAATCTCATCTCTGGAAAGTGAGCTCGGAGTAAAACTCTTTGAAAAAGATGGACGTAACGTTGTCCTCACAAAATGTGGACAGGCTTTTCTTGTCGATGTGGAACAGGCTTTGGATATGCTGGATTCAAGCATCAATAAACTGCAGATGACCGGATTTGGGGAAGGCCGCATCGATATTGTTGAACTCCGTACGCTCAGCAGTGCAGTTGTTCCGAACTTTGTAAAAGGGTTTTTGGATTCCACGCCTAACAAAAAAATCGATTTTTATTTTCACAGTTCGACCGGACTCACATCCGACATGATCCAGGGATTAAAAGAGCGAAAATACGACATCGCATTTTGTTCCAAGATGGACAATGAACCGCTCGTTGAGTTTGTTCCGGTCGCAAAACAAGAGCTTGTACTGATCGTACCAAAAGGACATCCTTTGGACGGGAAAACTTCGATTGATCTAAAAGAAGCGCTTACGTATCCGCACATCGTTTTCTCTAAGCGAAGCGGTTTAAGACATGTAATTGACAAGTTATTTGAAAAATGTGGCGGATACCCTCAGATTGCTTACTCAATGGAAGAAGATCAGGGTGTTGCCGGATTAGTCAGTGCCGGATTCGGCATCGCAGTTGTGCCGCGAATGCCGATTCTTTCCTCTTTACCGGTTTCAATCATAGAAATTTCAACTCCGTCCTGGGAGAGACTCTTCTACATGGCAACTTTGAAGAATGTTTATCAGGCACCTGTTGTTACGAATTTTAAGAATTATGTATTGGAACATGCTGAAATATAGAATGATACATTTCTTCTACTTTACAGCATCGGTACGATCATATTTACCCAGAACCAGCTCACCGGCATCACAAGCACCATGGCCGGGATCATGTCTGCGACTGGAAAATCGTGAATCTTTGCGATCCGGAAACCAGTTGCAAGAAGCAGGAAGCCTCCACATGCCTTGAAGTCGGCAATCATATCCGGCGTGGTCAGTGGGAAGATAAATTTTGCTGCTGCGAATATAATAAGGAAGATCACACACTGCGGAATTGCAACTGCAGCAACCACCATACCTAATGTTCCTCCAAAAATCATCGCAGTAAAGAAATCCAGAATCGACTTCGAAATCAAAATTGTATGATCACCGCTCATTCCGGAATCCAGTGAACCATAAATCCCTGTCCCACTGGCACAAAACAATACGATGATCGTCACAAGCATTGACATATACTCTTCTCTGGACATGGATTTGTTCTTATTTGGAAAGAGTTTTCCCACTGGTTTCTCCATGCAGGTCGCTCCGCCATTAATAATTCCGCCCAGATTGACTGCCAGACCAAAGGCAGTTCCAATTATCACTGCAAAAATAACAGCAGGCATATTTTTCATAAGTCCAATGGAACTAACTCCCATTCCCATTGAGCAGATACCAAATATCTTGGTAAGTTCCGAATTAATTTTTGCAGGCAGCTTGTGCCCAAATAATGCCCCGATCACACCGCCGGCTGCAACCGACAGGGCATTGATAATAACTCCTATTGGCATATTCATCCCTCTACTTTCTATAATGTAAACTTTTATTTTTCTCTTTAAATGTAATAACCGACACCACCTCAATCGCCCCTAAGATCAACACAAATCCTATAATATCCGGCAATACAAATTTTGTCTTAAAACATAGCCATGTAAGAACAGCACTTGTAACCGGCTCGACTGTCACGAACAGACTTGCTTTTACACTGCCAAGTATTCTGATTCCTATTCCATATAGAACAAATGGAAAAAGAGAACCTATAATCGCAACAGCTACAGATAATAAAATGATGTTCGCTGGCACTTCTGGTAAACGATATGTTCCAGTAGTAACTGCCAATAATATAGATGATAAAACAGAACCCCATCCAATCACATTGATCAGTCCGAAATCATCATATAATTTTTGCGGATATAGACAATATATTGTAAAACACACAGCAGAACTCAGTCCCCAGATCAGGGACTCTTTTGATACCGCCAAAGAATTAAGCTGTCCATGTGTTGCTATCAGGAAAATACCGCAAAACGCACATAGAACTGCTACTGTTTCGTATGATTTCGGTTTATTATGTAACACGATAGCTGTATAAACCAGAATCATTATAATGTATGTAAATTGTATGATCGTTCCGGTTGCTGCATTTGAATATTCAATGGCAAGAAAGTAGGTCAACTGTAAACCAAGTATTCCTGTAAGTGAAAAAAATAGAAAAGAGCAGATTCTTTTTCCGCTCTTCCATACTGAAAATAATTTTTTATTTTTTTTTATTACAGAAATCGTCAAAAGTATTATTCCAGAAACAAATTGTCTTATTATTGATAACTGAACAGAATTCATGGTTGAGTTTAGAAATATATATTGTCCAATCACTCCACTGAATCCCCACATTATGCCGCTTATCAGTACAAGCATAATTCCAAATTTCTGTGATTTCATTCGCATGCCTCATTATGTTTATTGCTATTTCTTCCTCCCACTATACTACATGCCATTAATCAAATCAATTACTGACTCTCTTTTTTGCTATTTCGAATCCATATTCGTTAATCTCATCTATTGCCTGTATCGCTATCTTCATATCACGATCCTTAAGAGCCTGAGCAAGCATCAAATGTTGCGGAATAGTTGCAAGCCAAATAGAATCATTTCCATCTTCTGAATCTTCTTGCTGTATGAATCGGTACGAACGAATTTTATTTATCATCTGTTCTATTGCGCTATTCCGTCCAATTTTATAAAGACTATCATGAAAGCTTCGATCTAATACATGGCTATACAAATTTTCTCCAGCCAATTTTACCATCTCCGCTGCTGTTGATACTAATTGATCTTTCTCCTGAAATGTTCCGCGCTCCATTGCATTCTCCACGGCTTTATGATCCAATGCACTCTGAAGTTCCTCAATTTCTTCTAATGAGCAATTAGTAAGCTGAATTGTAAACGAATTATTTTCTCCATAAGGATTATTAATAAATACACCACTTCCTGTTTTTACATATATCAATCCACGGTCTTCTAATATTCTCAAAGCTTCACGCACAGAATTTCGACTTGTCTGCAGCATGGAAGACATATCACGTTCCGATGGCAGTTTGTCCCCTGGCTGAAGATTATTCATTTGAATATACCGATAAATAGCATCTGAAATTTTCAAATAAAGAGATTTCTTTTCTATCGGTTTCATTGAAATTCTATTTTCATTTTCTGTATTATTTATATGATTCATAAAACTTCCCCAATTTCTATATAACTACATTAATAAAAGGATCCAATATCTTTTACAGATACCGAACCCTTTTAATTATAAGGAATTCTTATGAAAACGTCAAGATTGTCCTTTTTGTCAAATATTACTCTGTTTTTCCAGATAACTCAAGGTACTCTTCATATGCAGCTGATCCTTTTTTAATCTTCGCAATTCCAAATCCTGTGAATCCCCAGATGATTGCAAAAATAACTCCTGTATAGCACAGTACTGCCCATGGTGCATACTGTACTGTCGGTACACCAAGTACAGAGGTCATATATACACCAGCCAATGACCACGGTACTAAAGGTTCTACGACGGTAATACTGTCTTCCAGTGATCTTGACAAGTTCTTTGATTCCAATCCGCGTTTAATATACTCTGGACGGAACATTCCACCAATCATAAGGAATGTTACTGTAGCTTCTCCGATTACTGTGATCATAATTACACCAAGAATAACTGTGAGTGTAATCAACTGTCCTGTACCATGGATATGTTTCATGATTCGTTCCAGAATCAGTTCCATACTTCCACATACAGTAAGTGCTCCGATAAAAGAGAATCCGCAGAATGCCATTAATGCTGTATTCATCATAGAACTCATACCACCTCTCTGAAGAAGATTCGGAACCTGTTCTACAATGTTTTCAAGATCCATAGATGTGTGAAGCATCTCCATCTTAAATCCGCTAACCATACTTGCTGCACAATCTGTAAATGAAAATCCCTGAACTAGCATTGCAAGTACAATTGCTACAGCAGAAGAAATAATCATAACCGGAATCGTAGGTTTCTTCATAAGAGATCCTGCAATTACAATCACACAAGGAATCAATAATAACAGCCCTACCGGCATTGCGAGATTAAAAAGTTCTCCAAGTGTATTAATAATCTCGTCAACCTGCCCCACCTGTGAGTCACTTGCGAAGTGAGCTCCTGCAATAAGATAAACTACACAACTCACAATAAATCCAGGAACTGTTGTGTAAAACATATGTCCAATATGCTGATATAAGTTTGTCTCTGTTGCAATTGCAGACATATTTGTACTGTCTGATAATGGTGACATCTTATCTCCAAAATAAGCACCTGCAACAATCGCTCCTGCAACTGCCGGAAGCGGTGCACCCATACCTGCTGCCACACTGATCAGTGCTGCGCCAACTGTTCCTGCAGCTCCCCAGGAAGTACCTGTGCTGACAGAAAGTATTACTGTTACAAGAAATGAAGTAATAATAATATATTTTGGACTAATAATCTGAAGTCCTATATATACAAGAAACGGAATTGTTCCACTTACTACCCACGCACCAATCATAAGTCCAACACAAATCAAAATCATGATTGCCGGAAATGCTTTTGCAAGTTTAGCTACTATTTCATCTTCGATTTCTTTCCATTTATGTCCCTGATACATGCACACACATATTGTAAATGTAGCACAAATAATCAAAAGAATCTTAATATCAATACTATAAACAACCAATCCTGTAAAAAGAACAACAAACATAAAAATCAACGGTAATACAGCTGTAAAGAGGGTTGGTTTTTTTACTTCTTTTCTCTCTTCTCCCATGATGGTTCTCCTTTATGAAATTTTATCAAGTGCCTGCTGCAAATCAGCAATCAGGTTTTCTGTTCCTTCAAGGCCACAGTGAATTCGTACAATATTTCGTGATACATTTAAGAATGCACACTGCTCTTCCGTCCAGTTATATGTATAAGCAATTGCAAGGCTTTCAAATCCTCCCCAAGAACATCCTTTCTCAAAGAGTTTTAAGCTATTAACAAAGGTTTCTGTCTCTTCTAATGTTCCGTCAATCTCAAGACTCATCAGTCCACATTCACCTTTCTGCTGTTTTCTTGCAAGCTCATATTGTGGATGTGATTCAAGTCCTGTAAAGAATACACGCTTAACCTTTGGCTGCTTTTCAAGGAATTTAGCTACTTCCATTGCCGTCTCGTAATGTCTCTGCATACGAACGTCTAATGTACGTAGTCCACGAATCGCCAGCCAGGCTTCCATTGGTCCAAGAACTCCGCCAAACCAATCTCTTTGAACCATAATCTCACGCATAAACTCTTCGTCCTTTGAAACAAGGACTCCACCTACAAGATCACTATGTCCGCCGATATACTTTGTCATGGTATGCATTACAATATCAATTCCCATATCCAATGGTTTTTGGAAAATCGGAGTGGAGTATGTATTATCAATGTACGTTTTAATTCCATGCTCTTTAGCAAGCTTTGCTACCCCTTCCAAATCTACAACATTAAATAAAAGCGTTGTAGGACTCTCCAAAATAATCATTTTCGTTTCTGGACGGATTGCATCTTCGAATTCCTTTACAGTTCTTCCATCAACATAAGTAACTGTTACATCATATTTCGGACTAAGGAACTCATCAAGTAAATGCTGTACTGGTCCATAACTTTCCTTAATACAAATCACATGACTTCCTGCTGTACAAATCTTAAGAATAGCCGCTGCACAAGCTGCCATACCTGCTGAAAATACAACTGCTCTTGAACCGTGCTCTAGTGCAGCAATTTTCTTTTCGAGAATTGCAACAGTTGGATTAGATGCTCTTCCATAATAGAATTCATCTTTAAAAATATCTACGTCGAAATAATCTTTTACCGTATCAAATACATGAAGTGAATTCATAAAAATCGGAGGCGTTACAGATTTCATATACTTTTCTGGATCTTCTCCTACGTGTGTCATTGCCAGTAAATCCTGATTGTCTGCTAATTGTTTTGACATCTTCTCTTTCCTTTCTTTCATTGGTTTGATGGTATTGTGGTTGATTGGCTCAACCAATTTATGTGATTATTATACATCTGCTAACGTTTTTGTCAATATTTTTATGTGTATAAAATATTTTTTAGACTTTCTGCATAATTTTTATTTTCTTCTTTTGTGCATATGATACAACACGATAATCAGATAAACATAATATAATAGCTTTTGAATATAAAAACTCCTCATCTTCTAGTTTTCGATCATACACATCACAATCAAAGCAATATATCACTTCTTCGGCTTGTCATTTTTCGTTCCAATTCCTATATAGACTGAGTCCGAAAAATGCAGTAAAATCAGTAATAGATCGACAATATCGAAAGCGAATATAGATTGTTGGAGGAAGTTATGATTCAAGAAATCGAAAACAGAAGAAGTATAAGAAAATATAAAGAAGATAAGATTAGTAAAAAATTACTCGAAGAAATAATATATAGCGCTACTCTTGCACCATCCGCCAAAAACAGGCAGCCTTGGAAATTTATTGTATATCAAGGCAAAGAAAAAGATAAGTTGGTTGATATTATGCATCAGGGTATAAATTCAGAAAAAGTCACTCATACACTTATGCCAAAATGGGCATTTGCCATACCAGATACGGAAAATACAGTAAGAATCATGCAAGAAGCCCCAGCCAAGAGACCTCGGAAACCATTCGCAGATATTGTTGAATTTAGGTAAGTTTTCTTTAAAAGCAAGGTAGACGAAACGACTCTCCACTGTTTATCTACCTTGCTCACCCTAGTATCAAATATTTATCTATCTCTTAATTCTAGCACATTTTTTCAAGAAGCAGATCTGATTTAATAGTGTATTTCTTTTAAAATCTGATCTATCATTCTTGCATTCGCAAGCGAAAATTCTTTCGTAACTGCAGGCACCTGTTCTCCTCTGTTTTTCATCCGAATCTTCTTTCGCAAAATATGTGCCATCTTTCAAAAAATATTTCCAATAATCAAAAAATTTACAGTAATGCCTCTTTGTATGACTGAACATGAGGCTTCACTTCTCCGTCTATGTAACTATCAAGAAATTCTTTCATACAGTTACGGCTATAGCGATTACTATGAATAATCTGTGCAAAACGACTCAAAGTATTTGAAATCGTATCATTGACCAAAATGTAATCATAACTATTGGCACATGAAATCTCTTCTTCTGCTATTTCCATTAAAGCATTCACTTCTTCTTCGGTATAAATTCCAGTACTAGACAGCCGGCTCTTTAATTCATCCCAAGATGGCGGCAAAATGTAAATCAGTGTAGCATCCGGACAAAGTGCACGAATCTTCATTGCTCCGATTGTATCCACGTCTAGAATTACATTTTTCCCTCTTGCACGCGCTTCCTCTACACTTTTCTTCGTTGTTCCGTAAGCATTACCATTCACGTATGTATATTCCAACATCTCACCCATACGAACCATTCGCTCAAATTCCGGTACAGACACAAACCAATAGTCTTTTCCGTCTATTTCATGCTTTCTCTGTCTTCTCGTTGTCACAGATACACTGACACACGCCTGTTCATGATCCTGCAAATACTCTCTCAAAACCGTCTTATTCCCCACACCAGACGGTCCCGAAACAACAATCAACTGTCCATATTCTGCAATCTTGTCCAAATATTCCTTTTTCATCGCCGTTTCTTCCTTCCTCTCAACCATATTTTCGTATGATTTATACTTTTTTTATTATAAATTCAGACAATATATTGCGTCAAGCATATTTTTCATACAGATTAACTCAGTTTTACTTGTTGTTCTGTGATTTGTATTTCTGTTTCCATAACAAAAAAAAAGAGAACTTTCATTTTACTGGAGTTCTCTTCTCTTAGTCATTTACTATTTTTCTTTGATTTACTCACTCTCTTTTCCAAAATTCACAGCAAGTACGATCATATTAATTCCCTGCATTAAAACAGCAAATGCGATCATATATCCAACTGAGAACATAGTCAATACCGGATGGGTAAAGGCTATAATACTTACAATAATGGATAACACACCACAAACAATTGCTAAAATTGCTTTTCCCTTAGAATCTTTAAACTTCTTCACTCCGGTTACAATCTGGAAGATACCATAAACCAGGATGCTGGCTCCAACCAGATAAGTTGCCATGATATCTGTCAGGAATCTCTGTACGCCACTGAACAATAAAATGATACCGCCAAGTCCTTCCAGGACTCCAAGAATACATCCTCCGATATCTTTCTTCTCTTTTGACAATGAAAGTATCACAAGTTCAATACCATTCACGAAGAGAAGCATTCCAAGAATCCATCCGATTGCCAAAAAAGTTCTCATAGGTCGAACTACTGCATAAAAACCTAACAACACTGTCAGAATTCCCGTGATCATTGTGATAATTTTAATTGTTTTATTCTCCTTCATTTTTGCTGCCCCTTTCATTTTTACATTTCTTTTTTTCTCTGATAACACAATTTTTTATTTATTTGTTACCTTTTTATATTTTATTCCACAACCAAATACAAGCATTGAGAAGATCCATATCGCAATCCAAATTGTTGCTTTGCTCTCGTCTCCTGTTTTCGCATTTGTTGTGCTTTTATCTTGTAAATGTTCCCCCTCATCTTCGGGTTGGTTCTCCTGCTCATTTTCGGAATTTCCTGTCACATATGCTTTTACGCTGGTACTTCCCGCATAAGTTGTAGAATCTGTTGTCTCCTGAGCCAGAGATTTCTTTGAAACTGATAAAGTACAAATACATACAAGAACGAGCGACATAAAAAAGAGTCTAAGCAAGCTTTTTCTTGTATCATTCCACTCTTTTTTATTGTGCATGTACATCTACAATCTTTGTATAGAAATTAAGTGTACCAGTGTACTGTCCACCCCAGACAGAAAGATTTTTATTATATAACTGGTTACGGTTCAGTCTTAATTGATCCGTTGCTTCTTGACCTGCTCCCGTAAATAGATTAAATAAAAATCCATTTGAATGCCATGTCCCATTTTGAATACTCTCACCGTTATTCATAATCTCATAATTCAGAACACACTCTGAATTTGCATTATGTGTCAGGCGAAACGGATCAGAACTTTCAACTGCTGACGCATCTTTTACTAAAACAGCGATTGCATTTCCTGCCGCCAGATTATCTGCTTGGATACAAGATACTGTGATATCATGGGTTGAATATACATTTCCTTCTGTCTCAGGCTGCTGTATTTTTCCAAAATCAACCGTATCCGGAATTTGTATAACATAACTTGCTTTATTTTCATTTTCCTCTACTGTTGCAGTCACTTGCGTATCTCCCGCTTTTTTATTCTCATCAGACGGGTCAAGATCTTTTGCAAAAACACCTGTTGACATAACAGATGCCATCATCGTTGCTGCCATAAATCCTGCTACTAATTTCTTTTTCATCATTCTACCTCCACGTTTTATTCTTTTACATATAATTTAAACTCTGCGCTTCCGCCGTTTAACGGACTTTTATCTTCTAATGAATAACACTTATATTCTATAACTGCCTGATACTCTCCGGCTTCCAGTTCCTGGTCAAGCGTAATATTCTCCAGACCTTCTCCCGGTTTCAGCTCTTGTGATTCGAACAGTTTCGTTCCGTCTTCCAGTTTCAAAACAATTACAAAAATGCAATCATTATCTGCCGGATTACCAATGCTTACTGTCTGCTCTTTTGTATTCGCCTTCATTACCATACTTGTATATCCCGGAATCAGGATTCCTTTTTCCTCGGAAGGTTCTTCCTCCTCGATATCCACATCCCAGGCTACTACTTCTGCAGACGAATTTCCAGTTTTCTGATTCTTTTGGTTCATAACATACCAGGTAATTCCTGCGGCTGCTATCACAGCCGCAATCAGAATTCCGATTATAATCTTTATCTTTTTTTTCATCTTATTTTTTTGCTTTCTTTTTTCTCCAGTAAATAACTCCACCTGCTACACTACCTGCCACAACAACAATACAAAGCAAAAGAATCACACTGCTGTTATCTCCTGTTTTTACTGTGTCCTTAATATGATCAACTGCTTTGGAGAGCTCACTCTTTTCAGCCAGTACAGCAAACGGAACCATCTCTTCTACATCTTTTGAGGCGATCATCTGTTTATCAATTTCAAGCTCTTCGATCTGATTATTTCGATAAACAAGAACCTTATATCCTTTTCCTCGATACTTTGACAGATCCAGTTTTACATTCAGATTTCCTTCGTATGGTGCTGGCTGTCCATCTCCATATACCAACGTCGGTTCTGCTGAATAAAGAACCTGCTTATCTGCCTTCTCAGCATATTTCTTAAATGCCTGATAAATGTCATTCTTCTTGTCAAGCTCGTTCAACTGAAGTTTCGTATCTTTATGCATCATACCTTTTACGGTAACTCCTCTTGACGCGTTCACTAATTCAACTTCCGTAATAAGCGAAGATAAGATTCTTGGATACCCCTGATTCTTTGTTGAATTCCATGTCCAACTACACAATTCTTCATTGCCTGCTACCAGAGTATTTAATTCCTCTTTAAAAGCATTGCTCTTCATTTCAGCCGCTGTTTTCGCTGTTCCCTGTTCTTCGTTTCCTGATAAGGTATCCAGGTAATATGTGTTATTCACAGTTCCTGCTGTTTCTTCTTTTATGCCAAATACTGCTCCGGTTGTCCCACCTTCTATCGCAGTCTGTGCACTATATGCAATTTGAATGGAACCATTTTCATCCAGCTTTCCAACGATTCCTCCGGCAATTCCATTTTCCTTTGTTGACAGAGCACCTATACTCATACAGTTCTCAATCGTTCCGCTGTTTACTACTGCAATTCCTCCAGCAATTCCATCTGATGCACTTGCTGTTGCCTTTGCATAGTTCGCAGTATTTCGAATCACACCTTTATTCTCAACTACAACGCCTCCTGCCATTGATGTGCCCTTAACAAATTTTAAATACGCAGAACCTTTCGGATGTTTCAGAAAACAGCTCACTTCAATTATTTGATAACTGTAGCTTTCTCAATGATATGCCACTTGCTTTTTGTATTATTGAACTTGTATT
>OCPY01000396.1_pt1 | contig 32107 bp, 37 predicted proteins | sample 1538821 | NCBI WGS metagenome assembly OCPY01 (sample SAMN04571728, study PRJEB22368) | human gut metagenome | biome: human gut; material: stool | host: Homo sapiens | place: Luxembourg | collected 2012-12-07 | reverse complement strand
ACCTTATTCAGAATATGAAAACTATATGCAAAGGATTTGAGAATATGCAGACAATCTATGAAACGAATGAGAAAAAGGGGATTGCTATTAAATTAACACCCAGCATTTTTAAACCTAAAGATTTGCCAATAGTTTTAGATAATATTAATAAATTCTTTTCCATATTAAAAAAAGCTGACCAGCACATGGCTAATCAGCACAAATAAAAAAAACCTTAACTAAAGTCTACCATAAAAAGTTAATTTATAAAAGGAGTTAATATCATGGAATTAAATGTAAAAGTAACAATTGAAGGAACTGAACAATTAGCACAAGCCATAGGAGCATTAGCGAAAGCTTTAGAAGCAAATACAAAAAATGCAGTGGTTAATGTTGCAACTGAAGAAAAAGAAGAAATTGTTGAAAAACCAGTAAAAAAAGTTACTAGACAAAAGGCAAAGAAAAGTGAAGTAAAAAATGAAACTTCAGTTGATGAAGAAGTAAAAGAAGATAGCACTAAACCTCAATTGAGCGAAGAAGAATTGAGAGATAACTTAAAAAAAGATTTAATGGAAGCCAAAAAATCAGATGATACATTGATGGGGAGAATGAAAGATACTTTACACAAATGGGAATTAAAAAAATTAAGTGATATTCCAATTGACAAGATAGATGAATTTAGAAAGGAAGTTCTTGGCGAATGACCGAGCCAGCACATGCCTTATTGAGTGCATCGGGTAGTAAAAGGTGGCTATCTTGTCCACCTAGTGCCCGATTAGAGGAAACATATCCTGACAAAGAAACAGCAGCTGCACGTGAAGGTACATTAGCTCATGCCATCGGAGAATTTTATTTAAAGTATTATTTAAAGCATAATCATACCAATGTTACCCTACCAAAACAATTTAGAAATCAAGAATTTTATAATAAAGCAATGTTTGATTATGTATTTGAATATATAGATATTTGTATAGAGAAAATTAATACAGCATTAAGCATAGATAAAACAGCTTATATAGCAATAGAAGAAAAGATTGATTATAGCGAATGGGCAAAAGAGGGTTTTGGTACAGGAGATTTAGTGATTATTACTGATAAATATGTAGAAATAGTAGATTTAAAATATGGTAAAGGTGTAGCTGTCAGTGCTATTGATAATACACAAATGCAGATGTATGCCTTAGGTATAATCAGTAATTTTGGTTTTATGTATGATTTTGATACTATCCAAATGACTATATTTCAGCCACGTAATGGTGGGATATCTAGTCAAGAAAAATCAGTAAAAGATTTGATTAAATGGGGAGAAAATATTGTAAAACCAACTGCTGAACTTGCCTATGATGGCATAGGCAAGTTCAATGCTGGTAAGTGGTGTTTATTCTGTAGGGCTTCATTGCGTTGTAAAAAATACTCTGAATACTGCTTAAGTATAGCAAAGTATGATTTTATTGATCCTGAATTTATGTCTGATGAAGAAATGGCTGATGCATTGAATAGGATAGAACCTCTTATTCATTATGCCAAACAAATAAAAGATTATGCGTTATCTGAAGCACTACAAGGTAGGACATGGCCAGGCTATAAATTAGTAGAAGGTAAAAGTTCTCGAAAATATAGTGATATTGATGCTGTAATTGGTAGATTACAAAAAGCGAATATTGATTCATCTGACTTTATGAAAGAACCTGAATTAAAGTCTATAACTGAATTGACTAAGTTATTAGGTAAAAAAACATTTAGTATTTTACTTGATGATTTAATCACTAAAATATCTGGTAAACCTACACTTGTTAATATTGATGACCCGCGACCTGAATATAATAGCCCTGAAAATGATTTTGAAATACTTGATTAAAGGAGATTATGAATATGAATGATACAAAGTTAACTTTAAAGAATGTAAGGCTTTCTTATGCTAATATTTGGGAACCAAAAGAAACACCAAATGGGGATTTGAAATATGGTGCATCACTCATAATTCCTAAAACTGATAAAAAACAAATAGCTGAAATAAAGAGAGCTATAGAAGCTGCTAAAAATATAGGTAAATCTAAAGTAGTGAATAAAAATGGTAAAATTCCACCTAATTTAAAAGTACCTCTTCGAGATGGAGATACTGACCGTTTTGATGATGATGCATATGAAGGATGCTACTTTATAAACGCAAATTCCAATACTGCACCTAAGATTGTAGATAGAAAAATAAAACCTATTCTTGACCGTTCTGCGGTGTATAGTGGTTGTTATGCTAATGTATCAGTAACATTTTATGCTTATAAAACAGATGCAGGTTCAGGTATTGCTGCTGGATTAGGTAATATCCAAAAAGTAAAAGATGGTGAGCCATTAGGCGGTGCGTCTAATCCAGAAGATGATTTTGAAGTATTAGATGATGACGAATTTGAAACAGAATTTGCAAATTCTGATGACGAAGATGAGGATATGTTTGAATAAAGCCTTATTAGGAGGTATTTTATGAGAACATTATCTATTGATTTAGAAACATATTGTGACCTCGACTTAAAGAAAGTTGGGGTCTACAAATATGCTGAAGAAGCAGAAATATTATTATTTGGCTATGCATATGATGATGAAATGGTTAATGTTATAGATTTAGCTCAAGGTGAAGATATTCCTGAAGATGTTTTAAGAGATTTAATCAATCCTGCGGTTTTAAAAACAGCATATAATGCTCAATTTGAGAGAGTGTTATTAAGTCATTATTTATTTGGTGGCGAAACAATTAATAGTTTTTATGATGATAATTATTTTTTAGACCCTGCACAATGGCAATGTACTATGGTGTTATCTTTGAATTTAGGATTGTATGGTTCTCTTGCTGAGGATTGTCGAATTTTTAGATTAGCTGAAGATAAAGCCAAAATGAATATTGGACGAAAATTAATAATGGAATTTTCGAAGCCTTGTAAGCCGACTAATACTAATGGTGGCAGAACAAGAAATTTACCAAAGCATGATATACAAAATTGGAATTTATTTAAAGAATATAATAAACGTGATGTAGAGGTTGAACGCTATTTACGTAAGAAAATGATTAAATTCAAACCTACAGATTTTGAACAAAATTTATGGGTATTAGACCAACAAATAAATGATAGAGGTATTGGATTAGATAGACAATTAGCTGATAAAGCTGTAGAAGTTGATACTGATTTTAGAAATAGAATTTCAGCAGAAGCTAAAGATATATCTAATCTAGATAACCCCAATTCTACAGAACAACTAAAACATTGGATACTGAAAAAGGAAGGGTTTTTTCCCTCTAAAATCACAAAAACTACGGTATTGGAACTCTTAAAAATAGTAAAAAATAAAGAAGTCAAAGATATGTTAAAGCTAAAAATGCTGCTATCTAAGACTTCAATAAAAAAATATGTAGCTATGCAGAATGCTCAATGTGCTGATGGACGAATTCGAGGATTACTTCAGTTTTATGGTGCTAATCGTACTGGACGTTGGGCAGGTAGATTAGTACAGGTTCAAAATTTACCTCGTAATTCTATGAGTGATTTGGACGATGCTAGAGAATTATTAAAACATGATGACGCCGAAACATTTGAAATTTTCTATGAGAATGTTCCAAATGTATTATCTCAATTAATAAGAACTGCTTTCATACCGACTAAATCGAATAAATTTGTAGTAGCTGATTTTTCAGCTATTGAGGCTAGAGTTATTGCCTGGCTTAGTGGAGAAAATTGGCGTATGAAAGTATTTGCTGATGGCGGTGATATTTATTGTGCATCGGCTAGTCAGATGTTTCACGTACCAGTGGTAAAACATGGTATTAATGGTGAACTTAGACAAAAGGGGAAAATAGCTGAACTTGCTTTAGGTTATCAGGGCAGTATGGGAGCTTTAAAAGCTATGGGTGCTGATAAAATGGGGCTTACTGATGAAGAATTAATCGATATTGTAACTAAATGGAGAAAAGCTAGTCCAAATATTGTTCGTTTATGGTCTATTGTGGATAAAGCAGCTAAACAGGCTATAAATGAAAAAACAAAAGTGAAAATTCATCATAATATGGCTTTTTATTATAAAGCGGGTATGCTTCGTATATGTTTACCTTCAGGGCGAGAATTAACATATATTAGACCTCGTGTTGAGAATAACAAAATCACATATGAAGGTACAAATCAGGTATCTCGTACATGGGAAAGGCTAGAAACTTATGGTGGAAAACTTACTGAAAATATAGTACAAGCAATTGCTAGAGATTGTTTAGCAGTCGCTATGATTAGATTAGAACAGGCAGGTTTTAAGATTGTTATGCATGTACATGATGAAGTTATTCTTGATTGTGTTGCTGCTGGTATAGATAAATCCTTAGAACTTGCTAATAAAATAATGGGAACTGCTATTGATTGGGCACCAGAGTTAATTTTAAATGCTGATGGTTATATAACCAAGTATTATAAGAAAGATTGATTCCGTACATTATATGTTGATGTTAATTAAAGGAGTAATAAAAATGGCTGATAAAAAAATAAATACATTACAATTAAAAAAATTTATGGAAAAACAAATTGAGGAACTTGATGAAATTAAAAAATTGCGTGCTGAATTAAAAATAGAAGAAAATGATAAGAATTTTGTCAATAGCTTAGATTATTTGGAACGTATGTATAAAGCTTGTGAAGAAACTATAAAAATGTGTGATATGTATGATGAAAAGCAAAAAGCTGAAGCTAAAAAAGAAGCCGATAAAATAAAAGCTGCTGCTAAAGAAATTAAATCTGAAGATAAAAAAGAAGTTATAAAAAAGACCGAACCTGAACCAATAACTGAAGAAGACGATGATGATATCTGGGATTGAGGTGATTAATTTGAGAATATATGACTTATATATGCCGAAATTATTCTATCTTTATGAAGGTGGCTTAAAAAGCTTAAATAATGGTAATAAATTTACGAATATGTATCATTGTTCTAGTTGTGGTCATAGTTTTAAATCCTTATGGGATGGTGTAGGAAATTATTATGGTGTGCGACCAAATGATCAGATTATATATTGCCCTAAATGTGGTTCACGTTTTACGGAAGCTACGCAAAAAAATGATTTTAGTTTTATGGCTGACGGGGATTATTCCCCGCTCAGCATGAGGATTAGTCTTGATGAATATAAAGATAGTTTACGTTTGACTTTATCGGGTAAAGAAATAGTCTGCGATGAAGACAGTGACTATATGTTTCACCACAGACTATATAAAGAGACTATATCTTTTAATGTAGCCCAAAGGACTGCAATTTATAAAAGATATATAAATCATAAACTCATTATTAATTATAACTTATGTAATATCCTGGATACAAGTTTTAGCAGAGATACTAATTTAAAATTTTTAAATCACAGACATTTTACAAGTATATATGCTGTAGATTTCAAAAAGATATTGAAAATTCTTCGTGAGAGATTATCCAAAAAGCTAGAATCTAAATTTAAATTTAAAATAAAATCGATGTACGTATGTCATGAAAACAAAGGCAGTTATTTTATAAAACCTATATTGAATATAGCTTATAGATTAGTTTTTACAGATTTAAATAATTTATCAGTTACTGATTATAACTATATATATCGTAAATATCCTTTTTATTATGGTAGTGCTGATAGGAATTTTTATGATTTAGACGATGCGTATTTATCTGATGAGCGTTTGAAAATCATAAGTAAGGCAAAAGATACAATATCAGGATTATTAGAAATAGCAAATTTACCAAATAAGCCTGCGATTAGACGATTAGTAAAAGATAAACCATTTTTATTATTACGTCATAAACAAATTTATACTATAGCTCAAGGTAATATAGATACCTTCAATAATATTAATAATTGTTTGGAATTTGATTTTTTATGGCGACGAGATATTCGCACATTATTAAATCAATTAGCACTAATTTCTTATAACTGGGGAATAGAATATATCAATGCATTAATGCGTTGGTGGCATAATTCTCAAGATAAAATTTCATGTGAAGACGCTATTTATATGATATTTAAATTGAAAGATAAAGCTACACTTTGGCAAGAAAAACCGGCTCCTGCTAATCTACATGATTATTTAGTAACAGCTATTTATAAACAGGAACATCCATTTAGAGCTTTTAATATCAATGACCCAATCTGTAGAAGATTAGCTATGCAGTTTGATAGTATTAAATTTTATTTACCTGAGAATTCAGATGTACTTCGCAATATAGGCAAAATTTTTAGAAATTGTGTGGGTAATTATGTTGATGCTGTTTATACAGGTAAATCAAATATAGTTTTAATGTCTGATGATAAAGGTAAGTTAAAAGCTTGTATCGAGGTGCAAAATAATAAGCTAATACAAGCAAAATTATTTGCTAATAAACCAGCTCATAATAATAAGCAAATAAATGATGAGATTATTAAATGGGCTGATAAAGCTAATATTAATTATGATAATTGCAGCGATATATTTAAACCTGAAAAACAAATTTTACCGCAAAGAGAGGCGGTGTAAGGACGTGAATTAATAATGCAAAATACCGCTTTGAACATAGACAATTTGTCTAAGTTAAAATATGACGGAGAAGTATCTATTGCTGTAGCTAGTAGTAGAAAATCAAAGAAATGGAAAAATAAACAGTTATCATGGTCCACACTTCTTTTTAAATTGTCAAAAACTAGAAGAACAGGGGAGACCGTTGCTGAATATAAATCATTTGCTAAGTCAAAGCAAGATGATATTAAAGATGTTGGCGGTTTTGTAGGTGGGGCATTAAAAGAAGGTAGGCGAGTCGCTGAAAATGTACAATGGCGTTCAGTTATAACACTGGACGCTGATTTTGCCACTAATGATTTTTGGGATAATTTATTTTTTACGATAGGTAATGTAGCTTGTTGTATTTATAGTACGCATAAGCATAGTAAAAATAAACCTAGGTATAGATTAGTCATACCGATAAATCGTCCTGTAAATCCAGATGAATATCAAGCAATAAGTCGTATGATAGCAAATGATATCGATATTGATTTATTTGATGATACCACATATCAACCGCATAGATTGATGTATTTTCCTAGTACTAGTCAAGATGGTGAATTTATTTTCAAATACAATGATGGGGTTTGGGTAGATGCTGATGAATATTTAAATCGATATGATAATTGGCAAGACCAAAGTTTTTGGCCCGTGAGTAGTAGAGTTCAAGTAGATATCAAAAAAACGGTAGATAAACAGGAAGATCCACTTAGTAAAAAAGGAATTATTGGTGCTTTTTGTCGCTCGTATACTATTCAAGAAGCTATAGAAAAATATTTATCTGATATATATGTACCATGTGGTACTGATGATAGATATACCTATGCTGAGGGAAGTACATCAGCTGGTGCTATTGTTTATAATAATTGTTTTATCTACAGTCATCATAGTACCGACCCTGCTTGTGGAAAATTATTAAATGCTTTTGATATGGTAAGACTGCATAAATTTAGACAGTTAGATGATGAAGTTTCAGAGGGCACGCCAACGGGAAGATTGCCAAGTTATAAAGCTATGCAAGATTTAGCTATAGCTGATGAAGAAGTAAAAGAAACTATCGGTAAAGAAAGATTAGCAGAGGTACAAACTGATTTTGAGGTCCTAGATGATATTGATACAAAATGGACTGCTAAGATGGATATAAATCGTTGGGGCGGATATGAAAATACGCCTCATAATGTGAAATTAATATTAGAAAATGATCCTAATTTAAAAGGTAAATTTGCTTTAGATGAGTTTGCTCATAGAATGGTTGTTTTAGATAAATTAGTATGGCGTAAAGATAATAATGTTAGTGATTGGATTGACGCTGATGATAGTGCTTTGCGAAATTATATATCTGATGTATATGGCATAAAAGGTAAGGATATAATTGCTGATGCTATATTAGAAACTATTCATAAATATAGTTTTAATCCAGTAAAAAAATATTTAAAAAGTATTAAATGGGACGGTAAGCATCGAGTAGAGACTTTATTCATAGATTATTTAGGAGCCGAAGATACGAAGCTTAATCGTGCAATGACTAGAAAGATGTTTTGTGCAGGTGTGGCTAGAGTGTTTAATCCAGGAACGAAATTTGATTATGTAGTAACGTTAGTTGGCGGTCAAGGTATAGGTAAATCTTATATTATTGGTCGTATTGGCAAAAAATGGAGTTCTGACAGTATGAGTACAGTTATTGGTAAAGAAGGTATGGAACAGATTCAAGGATTTTGGGTTATTGAACTTGCGGAATTATCGGCAGTTCGTAAAGCTGAAGTTGAACAAATAAAGCATTTTATTACTAAGCGTGAAGACAGTTTTCGACCTGCATATGGTAGACGTACAGAACGTTTTCCTAGACAGTGTATATTTATAGCTTCTACAAATAATAATGATTTTATTCGTGATCAAACTGGTGGTCGTCGTTGGTGGCCAATAATGGTAGATAAGAATAAACGAAGATTAAATCCTTTTGAAATTAGCGAAGATACTATTGACCAGTTGTGGGCGGAAGCTAAAGAACTATATGAGAGTGGCGAAAAATTGTATCTTGATGAAGAAATGGAGCAAGAAGCTAAAAAAGTACAAGAACAACATACCGAAGAAAGTCCATTAGCTGGCATGATACGTGAATTTATTGAAAAAGAAATACCTGAAAATTGGGCAGAGTTGAGTATCAGTGATAGGCAAGATTTTATTCGTGGTGATGGATTTGAATATAATGGGCCACTTGTCAAACGTGATAGAATATGTGCCTTAGAAATTTGGGTGGAACTATTAAATGGCGATGTAAAGAAATTAACTAGAGCTATGGCAATAGAAATAAACGATGTATTAAGAAAAACAGAAGGTTGGTATCAACCCAAAAATTATATTCGATTTGTGCATTACGGGAAACAAAGAGGATTTAGAAAAAAAGTGTAAACCTGATAATATAAATATTAGAATAAAATTCAATATTAGGGATAAATGAAAAGTCTTTATTTATATGGTTTTTGAATATGATGACAACAAAGACCACAAAGAATATATATACAAACTTAAAAATAAGAATAAAAAAGACAAATGTACATTATTATCTTATTTTTAATATAGTCCATATACAACTTGTGGTCTTTGTTGTCGTTAAAATATTGTATTTAAGTTTTAATTGATATATGTACCCTTTGTACCCCAAGAATTTATATAGTTTCGTAAAATTAAGAATAAAAAAGACAAATGTAAATTATTTTCTTAATTCGCAGATGCTTTAATGGCATTAGGGTACAAAGGGTACATAGAAAAAAAGGTGAATTATGTTAGAAAAGCAAATTGAAAAATATTTTACAGATAAGTTAAAAGAATTGGGCTGTATTGTTTGGAAATTTACTAGCCCAGGGACGGCGGGTGTACCAGATAGAATAGTAATCATGCCATATGGGAAAGTAGTTTTCGTAGAATTGAAAGCACCAAATAAAAGCCCTAGAGAAATACAATGGGAACGTATAAAGCAATTAATAAATCATAGTGTAGATGTATGGGTAATAAGTAGTAAAGACCATGTTGAGTTATTTATAAATGAGTATAGCAAAGAAGGTGATTTATGATTGAAATACGAGCCAAGAATTTATCAAAAATATGCTACAGATAAGATAATAAATAATGAAGCTATTGCTTTAATGCTGGATATGGGTATGGGAAAAACAGTATCCACCTTAACAGCAATATCTGAGCTTATGTATGATTATTGGGTAGTAAATAAAGTATTAGTAATAGCACCAAAAAGAGTAGCACAAGTAACATGGCAAGATGAAATAAACCAGTGGGAACATATAAAAGATTTGCGAGTATCTGTAATTTGTGGTGATTTAAAACAGCGAAAAAAAGCATTAAATACGCAGGCAGATATATATACTATCAATCGTGAAAATATCGGCTGGTTAGTAGATAGTTTAGGTAAAAAGTGGGATTTTGATATGGTGGTGATAGATGAATCATCGTCATTTAAAAATCATCGTAGTCAACGATTTCGAGCATTGAAAAGAATAAGACCTTTTATCAAACGTATAGTAGAACTAACTGGAACGCCAGCACCAAATGGACTCATGGACTTATGGAGCCAAATATATTTATTAGATGGCGGTAAAAGGTTAGGTAAGACTATAACACAATATCGTAAAAATTATTTTAGACCCGCACAAACAAATGGTCATGTGGTTTTTAGTTATGAAACCTTACCGCATGCAGAACAGGAAATATATAGCAAAATATCAGATATTTGTGTAAGTCTAAAATCAGATGATTATCTTGATTTACCACCCGTTATTTATAATCAGGTACCTGTTAAATTACCAAAAAACATCATGTCAAAGTACTATGAATTTGAACGAGAATTAGTATTAAGTATGTCTGATGAAATAATTACAGCAAGTAGTGCAGGCGTTTTAACAGGTAAGTTATTACAATTTGCAAGCGGAGCTATTTATGATGAAGGTAGAAATATTATAAATATCCATGATTATAAGCTTGATGCTTTAGAAGAAATACAAGTTGATAACATAGGCAAAAATCTTATGGTCATTTATTGGTATCAGCATGATAAAGATAAGATATTAAAAAGATTTCCTAAAGCTAGAGTATTACAGAATATACAAGATTTGCGAGATTGGAATAATGGCAAAATAGAAATGGGTCTACTTCATCCAGCTAGTGCAGGTCATGGTTTAAATTTACAGCATGGCGGAAATATTGTTATTTGGTATAGCATTACATGGAATTTAGAACTATATCAACAAGCAAATAAACGATTGCATAGACCAGGGCAAAAAGAAAAAGTAGTTATACATCATTTAATCGCTAAAGATACTGAAGATGAGAGAGTAATGCAAGCACTTTCAGATAAAGCAAATGGTCAGCAATCAATGATGGAAGCAGTAAAAGCTAAAATAGCTAAATATATGAAAGGGTGATAATTATGTCGTGTAAATATAGTTATTTTGATGATGGCATCTTTTTATGCAGTCTTAGGCGACATAAACAACAATGTATTTTAGGAAAACCCGATTTGAAAAAATGTATGGCTAATGGATATAAAAAATATAAAGAAGGGATAAAATGCAAAAATACGAACAAAATATCCTAACAAATTCTGGTCATTGTAGTGATCCAGTAGCTAATAAAGTAATAAATAAAGGTAGATTAGGATTTTGTCAAAGAGTAGTTAATTTATTTGTAAAGTTTCTTAGTAGAAGAAGATATATGGTGCTTAATTTAGTTATTAGAGATGTAAAAGATAAAAAAACATATAAAGCAAAGGATTTTGATTTATGAGAATACCAACAAGATATGAACTAAAACAAATGGAACGTGAACAAGATAAAAAATATATTTTAGGAACTTGTATAATTTTTGTGCTTGTAGGAATAAGCTTAATTTTAATTGGATAATTTAAAGGGTAGCTTTTGGCTACCCTATTAGTATTTGGAGGATTAATGTATGTGTAAAGATATTTTGTGTAATATTTGTTTAACTTATGAAGGTAAAGCTGTGCATATGCAGGCTAAAGGCGATTATTTTAAATGCCCTGAATGTGGAGCTGAATTGTGGCCACAAGATATGAATTTTGCCAATCATTGGGAAAAAGAACGACAGCAAAATTTAATGTATAAGGCAATGAGCTTACAAGAAGGAGAACAGATAAAAGGTGGCGTTAATAACGGCAAAGGTAGACGAAAAGCTGATAATAAAAAGACTTTAGCACAAATAAATGCGGGTTTATCAATAAATTTTGAATCACGATAAATTTACGGTCAAAATATCAGTTATAAAAAAATTTTATTGACATTTGGTCGACTAAAATATATAATTAAGTCGACCAAAAAGGAGGTATTGCGGTGGTCAAAAAAATAGGCAGACCAACTAATGATCCTAAGCCAAATAAATTAACAGTAAAAGTAAGTAATGAAACATTAAATATCTTAGATGATTATTGTAAAAGAAATAATAAAACAAGAGCTGAAGGAATTAGAGATGGTTTAAATAGCTTAAAAGATAAATAAAAAGACAGCCCTATTACTCGACTAAAAGCTGTAGGACTGTCATAGCGTCAACCATAAAGATTGATAAATTTATTATATCATTTTTTATGGATAAAAGAAAGGATGATATAATGTTTGGACCTGTAGAATTAAGAAATAACACATTGGTAGTATCAAGTAAAAGAGTTGCAGATGATTTTAATAAAGAACATAAACATGTATTGGATAGTATAAGAGAATATCTCACAGCCGAAAATTCGGCTGTGAAAAATTGGTTTTTTGAATCGCATTATATTACTAATCGTGGAAGAAGATATCCTATGTATTTAATGACAAGGAATGGTTTTGCGTTATTGGCAATGGGTTTTACTACACAAAAGGCATTGGAATGGAAAATAAAATACATCAAAGCTTTTGAGTACATGGAAAATGAATTAAGGAAACATAAGTATGAAAAAATAGAGCGTGAAAATAGACGACTAATAAGCTTAGAACAAGAAATAAAGGGAAAAGATTATAAAATAGATGTTAATGAACCTAAATTTAGAAACAAATTAGAAGAAGTTTATAGATTAGCAAGTACTGTAGGTATATTAGCTGATAAATTAAGAAAAAGTGAAATAACTGAAAAAATATATGAAGGATATTGGCATATTACGTTTTCATTAAATCAAGATATTGGAAAGAAATTAATAGAGTTACGTGATATTAGTAAAAAATAGCTTTATTAATAACAAGATAATTGCTATTTTTTGACAAATGTGTTATACTACATTTACTTGGTAGTGTATCTACTTTTAAATCGAATAATAAAAATTAACGATACGGGATTTAAGCCACTGTTATATTTGCAGTGGCTTTTTTAGTACAAAAATTTAGGTGGTGAGGTGATTTGGCATATGATGAAAAAATAAAGAAAAAGGTTCAAATTTTGTATGAAAAAGGTTCTACTTTTAAGGCGATTTTGGAGCAGTATAAAATACCTGCTAAGACCATTAGGCAATGGGCTTCTAAGTATAAATGGGAACGTGAAAAAGGTTCAAAAAAAAGTACTGAAACAAAACAACTTAGAATTAATAAAGGTGGAGCACCTGAGAAAAATACCAATGCTATAAAGCACGGTTTATTTTCAAAATACTTGCCAGAAGAAACGCTGGAGTTGGTCGGCAGTATTGAAAATATGTCGCCAATAGATATTTTATGGGAAAATATTTGTCTTAAATATGCAGCAATCATACGTTCACAAAAATTAATGTACGTAGAGGATGCTAATGACTGTACAAAAAGAATAACTTTAGAAGGTGAAGCTATAGCTTATCAATACACAGAAGCCTACGAAAAACAGGCTTCTTTTTTAATTGCACAATCAAGGGCTATGGGGACACTGATGAACCTTATTAAGCAATATGAAGAACTTTGTCGTTCGGATTTTGCAACAGAAGAACAAAAGTTACGTATTGAAAAACTTAAAACAGAAATATCTAAGGTAAAAGAAGATGAGCCTATAAAAGCTACAATTATAGATAATATTCCTGATGTAGAGGTGAAAACGAGTGCAGATAAATTTGAATGACTTGATAGCACCAATCTTTTATAAGCTTCATCATCAAGTGAAAAATCACGAATATACTCACTATTGGCTTCGAGGTGGTCGAGGTAGTACAAAATCATCATATATTAGCATTGAAATTATAATTGGCATGATGAAAAATTCAAATTACAATGCAATCGTTTTTCGTAAAGTTGGACATTATTTAAAAGAAAGTGTCTTTGAACAGCTTATATGGGCAATAGATAAATTAAACGTGTCTAACTTTTGGAAAATAAGTCTTTCACCACTTGGACTGACTTATAAACCTACAGGTCAACGTATTATTTTTCGCGGCTGTGATGATCCTAAAAAATCTAAATCAGTAAAACTTCGCAAAGGCTATTTTGCTTACTGCTGGTATGAGGAATTGGACGAGTTCACAGGTATGAATGAAATAGATACATTAAATCAATCTATTCTTCGTGGTGGTGATAAGTTTTGGGTATTTTATTCATTTAATCCACCTAAAAGTAAAAATGCTTGGGTGAATTATGAAGCTACTAACCCAAGACCAGATAAAATTGTTCATACTTCTTGTTATTTAGATGTCCCGCAAAATTGGTTAGGTCCACAATTTCTAATTGAAGCTGAAACTTGTAAAATACAAAATTATAAAAAATATCTACATGAATTCATTGGTAAAGCAATTGGTACAGGTGGAAATGTCTTTGAAAATGTAGAAGAAAAGACTATAACTGATGAAATGATTAATGGCTTTAAAACTATAAGACATGGCATTGATTTTGGTTTTGCTGTCGACCCTTTTGCGTATATTCAAGGTGCATATGATAGAAAGCATAATGATTTATATTTGTTTAATGAGATTTATCAAATAAAGCTTACTAATGAAATGGCTGCTGAAAAATTAAAGCCTATACTAAATAAATTCGACCATCATATGATAATGGGAGATAGTGCGGAGCCAAAAAGCATTGTAACACTTAGAAATTTAGGCATTAACATTTACGGTGCAAAAAAAGGTCCAGATAGTGTTAATTACGGTATGAAATGGCTACAAGGGCTAAGTCATATTTATATAGATAGGAGAAAATGTCCAAATACTTATAAGGAATTTGTAAATTATGAGTATGAACGCAATAAAGATGATGAATTTATATCATCGTACCCGGATAAAAACAACCATGCGATTGATGCCTGCCGCTATGCTTTTATAAATGATATGCCGGTCAGAAATAAGAAAAGCTTTTGGTAAGGAGGTGATAAGTTGGAATTAAACGTGGCAAAAAAACTGATATCGGATTATGTAGCAGGACATAGCGATTTTATTATGAAATCCGATGTAGCGGAGCGGTATTATAAAGTTAAAAACGATATTCTGCTAGACAAGGAACATCATCATGAAGAGGTGAAAAATCCGCTTAGAAGTGCGGATAACCGTGTACCGTTCAGCTTTTACAATCTGCTGGTAAATCAGAAAGCAAGCTATCTGTTTACGTATCCGCCGATTTTCGATACAAAAAACAGCGAATTTAACGCTTTAATTGTAGATACACTGGGCGATGATTATGCTAAAAAGTGCAAGGATTTATGTGTAAATGCTTCTAATAGTGGCATGGCATGGTTACATTATTGGGACGATAATGAAAAAGGATTTTGTTATGCTGTTGTTCCATCAACACAAGTCATACCAGTATGGTCCAAGAAACTAAATAAAAAGCTTTTGGCAGTTTTAAGATATTATACAGATATTGATGATGATGGAATCAGCTGGACAATATATGAATATTGGACAGATACACAATGTCAAGCATTTAGGCGCCGTAATGGTAAGGAATATTCTATAAGAAATGATTTAATCGATTATCCAATGTTTTGCTATGATATCACGGCAACGGGTGAAGATAGCTTTTCCAATATTTATACGCATGATATGGGAAATGTTCCGTTTATTCCATTTGCTAACAATAATCTGAAAACAAGCGATTTGGATAATGTAAAAAAATTAATTGACAGCTATGACAAAACATACAGTGGCTTTGTAAATGACCTTGAAGATATTCAGCAGGTACTATTCGTTCTTACCAATTATGGCGGAATGCGTGAAGAAGGTGCAAAAGGTGTCATTGAGTTTCTGCGCAATTTGAAAAAATACAAGACAATAAACCTCGACAGCGCAGGTACGGGCGACCAGAGTGGACTTTCCACTATAACCATAGAAATACCGGTAGAAGCAAGAAAAGAGCTTTTGGAAACAACGCGAAAGGCTATTTTTTCTATGGGACAGGGCATAGACCCTGAGCAGCAGAGTTTTGACTCTACCAGCGGCGAGGCAATGAAGTTTTTATATTCGCTTTTGGAGCTTAAAGCAGGGCTTATGGAAACGGAATTTCGCCTAGGCTTTGGTGAACTTGTTCGCGCTATCTGTCGCTACCACAACAAGGATGTCAAAAATATTATCCAGACATGGACAAGAAACGCTATCCGAAGCGAGAGCGAACTTGTAGATATTTGCAGTAAGTCCAAAGGTATAATATCCGATAAAACTATTATAAAAAATCACCCTCTTGTTGATGACCCGGAACAGGAAGAAAAACAGATAGCCAAAGAGCAGAAGGAACAGCAGGATATTTATAACGATGAAGGTGATAACGGCAAAGGTGGTGATGAATAATGTATAAATGGATGAAAGAGTATTACACGGCATTCGGTAAAGATTTTCCTTTTTCAAAAGTGGCGGATTTAAATGAATATGAGATTATTAGGATTATTCAAGACTGTGTAAAAAATAACCGCATTTATACAGCCGAAATGAAAGTTGCGGTTATTGGAACTGGCAAAATAGGACAATGTATAATAGGAAAGGAAGAATAATATTATGTATAGTAAACATGATTGGACAGAGGGAGAACTTATTACAAAAGATTTAATGAATAATATGGAAAAAGGAATTGAAGATGCTAATAATAGAGCAATGACTCCAGGACCACAAGGAGAAAATGGTCAATCTGCTTATGAACTTTGGAAATCACAAGAAGGTAATTCTGATAAAACAGAAGATGATTTTTTAAATTCTCTTAAAGGTGAAAAAGGAGATAAGGGTGAGCAAGGAGTAGCTGGAGCAAAAGGAGATAAGGGTGAGCAAGGAGTAGCTGGAGCAAAAGGAGATAAGGGTGAGCAAGGAGTAGCTGGAGCAAAAGGAGATAAGGGTGAGCAAGGAGTAGCTGGAGCAAAAGGAGATACTGGTGCAAAAATTACATCAATTGAATTAAATATTACAGGTACAAGCATTTCTGGTACTGCACATTTAGATGATGAAAGTACAGCTTCTATTACAGGTACTTATACAGCAGGTTGATAAGGAGAAGATAAGATGACTATTGAAGAATATATTGCTTTGTTAAATCTTGACGGTGAAGCTAAGAAAAAAGCTACTGAAAGTTTAAAGAACTTATTAAAAGACAGCTATGTAGAAAAAACAAAATTTGATGAAGCCGCCGCGGCAAAATCTAATCTGGAAACACAGATTAAAGAGCGCGACAAACAACTTGACACGCTGAAAAAGACGGCTGGCGATAAGGAAAAACTTGAAGCTACGATTAAACAGTTGCAGGAAGAAAACAAATCTTCTAAAACTAAATACGAACAAGATTTAAAAAATTTACGTATTGATAGTGCAGTAAAATTAAAATTAACTAATACAGCACAAGATGTTGATATTGTAGCAAGTTTAATTGATAAAACTAAATTAATTGTTGGAGATGATGGCTCCGTTACAGGCTTAGATGAACAGATTAACCCTCTGAAACAATCTAAGCCTTTCTTATTTAAAGAAATAAAATCAAAAGGTGGGAGTTATGACCCTGCTGGCGGAGCTGGAGGGAATACAGTTAATCCATTTAAGAAAGAAACATTTAGTTTAACAGAACAAGGTAAATTATTTAAAGAAAATCCTGCACTTGCTAAATCTTTAGCGCAGGAAGCAGGTATTAATATTGGAGGTATTAATTAATGACAACAACTTTACAGGATATTATAGTGCCAGAGTTATTTAATCCGTATGTGATTAATCGTTCTATGGAGTTATCTGCATTATATAAGAGTGGCATTGTAACAAACAATCCAGAATTTGACCGTTTAGCCAGTGAACCGGCGCCAATTCATAATATGCCATTTTTTAATGATTTAACTGGTGAAGCAGAGATTATCATTGAGGGAAATGAACTTAAACCTGATAAAATCACATCTAATAAAGATGTATCCACAACTATTCGTATAGCTAAAGCTTGGGCTTCAACAGATTTATCTAATCAATTGGCAGATGGAGACCCTGCTAAAGCTATTGCTACTTTAGTAGCGGGTTTTTTAGAAAAACAAAGACAGAAAATTTTATTGCGTATTTTAAAAGGTGTATTCGCTAGTACAGATATGCAAGACCATGTATTAGATATTTCGGCTAAAAGTGGTAAACTTGCTAATATTTCAGCAAGCACATTTATCGATGCACTGCAACTTTTAGGGGACGCACAAGACCAGCTTACTGGAGTTGTAATGCATTCTGCTACTAAAGCATATCTAAAAAAACAGAATTTAATTTCTACAGAAAGAGATAGTACAAGCGTTGAATTTGAGACTTATCAAGGTCGTCGTGTAGTTATTGATGATGGTTGTCCTGTTGAAAATGATGTCTATACGACTTATTTATTTGGTCAAGGTGCTATTGCTTTAGGAAATGGCTCACCGGATGGGCTTATTCAATCAGAAATTGACCGTAAAAAATTAATGGGTTCTGGTATAGATTATCTTATTACTCGTCAAGCGTTTATTATGCATCCACGTGGAATTAAATGGACAAATCTTCATCGCGAGCATGTGGAAAGTCCAACATTTGCTGAACTGGAAAATCCTGAAAATTGGCAACGAGTTTACGAATCAAAACAAATCCGCATGGTGGCATTTAAACATAAAGTAGGATAGTGTTTTATTATGGATAGTGAAAGCTATTGGATAAAACGAGCCGAAGAGCGTGAACAAGAATGGAATAAAAAGTCTAAAGGTACTATTGAAAGAGAGCTTGCCGAGTATTACAGGCGGGCTCTTTCTCGTATTACTGATGATATTGCTGTTTTATACGGCAGATATGCCAAAGATAACAATCTTACTTATACCGAAGCCAGTAAACTGTTAACGGATAAAGAATTTAAGCAGTGGCGAATGTCTCTGGAAGAATATCTGGATGCCATAGATAAGAACGTTGACAATAAACTACTGCTGGAACTAAATACGCTTGCCATGCGCAAACGTATTTCACGTCTTGATAAACTGTATAGCGATACTTTGAAAAATCTTTACAAATTAGGCGTGGATAGCGAAAACAGCATGACAAAGTTTTTGTCCGGTGCATATAAAGACAATTATTATAAAAATCTGTTCGATATCGGCAAAACAATCGGTATAAAATCGTCTGTATCAGAAGTTGATGATAAAAAAATTCGCAAAGTGCTGAATAATTCATGGTCAGGAAAAAACTACAGTGAGCGTATTTGGAAAAATACGGATAAACTGGCAAAACTCATCAAAAATGAAATTACGGACGGCTTTCATCGCGGTGTATCTATTAATAAAATGGCAAAGCTCGTTCAGCAACGCATGAATGTCGGCAAGTACGAAGCTACCCGTCTTGTACGCACTGAAATGAATTACGTACAAAATCAGGCGGCACTGGACAGTATAAAAGACGCTGACATGAAATACTATATATTTCTGGCAACACTGGACAAGAAAACATCTACTGTATGCAGAGCGCATGACCGCAAGGTTTATCCGGTGGACGGTGCAACACCCGGCACTAATATGCCACCACTTCATCCTCACTGCCGTTCAACGATTGCAGGTAATTTAACCGATTATGATACAGGTCGCGGCAAACGAACGGCGAAAAATAAAGACAGCAAACGAATTATCATCCCTGCCGCTATGAAGTATGATGATTATTATAAAATCTATATCGAAGAAAGTATGTCATTTAGTGAATGGGAAAAAGCAAATAAAAAGCCAAAAGCTAAGAAAAATGATATAATAAAAATAGATGATATTGAACAGAAAATAAATAATTATCGTTTGGATTATTTTAAATTAGTTGCCAAAAATAAACCGTTTTCGGAAAGAGAAATTGTTATAAAAAATACTGGTAAAGAAATAATAAATATGCTCGAAATTAAACGTATACAAGATTTATCTAAAAAATTTAATCAGGCAAAAGATAAACTCAGATATTATCGTGATATTTATTATAAAAATCAATCGCGTGAAGCGTATGATAATTGGTATAAATTCAGTGAGGATTTTATTAGAATACGTGCCGAATATTATAATTTTTGTGCTTCTAATGTAAAAGACACTCTTAATAAATTCCGACTTATGGGTACAAAAAATCTTGATTTAAAAACTCATTTAAAAAACAGTAAGTCAAAAAAATTGAATACATTTTTAAAAGCTTATGATGTATACCCTAATGATTGGATAAAACGTTCTATTGATAAAGGAAATTTATCTTTAAAATCGGTAAAACGAGGTTATTATGATGATAAAAATGGTATCATAGCTCTATCTGGCAATGGTGATGAGCAAACTTTTGCAACAGCTATTCATGAATTAGGGCATAGGATGGAACGTATATTACCTTCAATTTTAAAGCAAGAAAGTGAGTTTTATAAACGTCGTACAGAAAATGAAAATTTACAATGGATGGGAAAAGGTTATAGCAAAAATGAGTTAACTCGAAAAGATGATTTCGTTCATCCTTATATGGGAAAAGATTATGGCGGACATGCTTATGAACTTGTATCAATGGGATTTGAAATGGCATATACAAATTCTGCGGAATTATTGACAGATATGGATATGGCAGAGTGGATATTTGGAATGTTGGTTTTATTGTGAGGTGAGTAAATGACCACTATAATAGCAAAGGGTTCAATTAACGGAAAAAAGATGACTATCGTTTGCACTGGAACAAATGATAATCCAACGGTTACATTTAACGGAAAAAAAGATGAGCATTTGTTAAAATGGTTAAATATGGGAATACAAATGGCACCACCATTAGGCAATAATTTTTATTATGATAAACCATCTATTGCGGCTTATTATCATGTGTTAAATACTGTTTGTTTTGACCATTTAGATAGTATTGAAGTAGATGGAAAAATAGAGCCTATTCCATATGAAGATGGCTTAATATATTAAAATAAAGCACTTGCAGAAATGTAAGTGCTTTTCTTATGCCCAATTTTAGAAAGAAGGAATATTATGACACCTGCTGAAGCAGTGGCGGATATTACCGCCAAAATAAAGACAATTCGCGGCGATACTGAAATTGATGAAGTGGTACTCAGTATTTACGTTGAAAAACTGGTAACTGATATACTTGATTACTGCCATAGACATGATTTCCCGCGAGCCTTGACTTTCACCTGCATGGATTTGATAAATAAGCGTATCGACGACGAGCAGACGGCGGCAGAAGAAGATGCGCAACTGAAAAGCATTGAAGCCGGTGATACTAAGTTTGAATTTAATGTGGCGGCGGCGATTTCTTCCGGTGTTTTAAATGACCTGGATTTTGACAGTATCAAGCCGAAATTGAATTTATATCGAAAGATTGCGGGGTTTGGTTCATGCCGACACCATCACAATTAAACAGTCTGCTTAATAAATTTATGTATCACGATAAAGTTAATGTTTATCGTCAATGTAGCATTATTGATGATGAAGGTGCAGATGACTATTCGATAAAAGAGATTTATTCACAAATTCCATGTAAATTATCACAAGACGGTAAAGCCTTTACAGCACAAAATACAGACAGACAGGTTGATATTATTATAGATTTAAAATTATTCCTATCATCGCAATACGATATTTTACCAAATGATGTCCTGAAAATATCCCGCAACGGGCAGGAGATTTTATTGAACGTTGTAAAATCGTTTAAGTATAAATCACATCAGGAAGTAACGGTAAAACGGAAGGATGAGGCAAGATGAGCGTTGAAATTGAAGGCATTGATGATTTTATCGCTAAACTTGATAATGCAGTAAAAAAGATACCGAAAAAACGTAATGAATTTGTGAAAAAGTCTGCGGAAAATCTCATCAGATATACCAAAGATTTAACGCCTGTTGACACTGGTAATTTGAAAAATAATTGGCAGCGCACCCGTCCTTATATGGGCAGTATAAAGGTTTATAATAACACGGAATACGCCGCGCACATGGAATACGGACACCGTGTAAAAAACCGTAGCGGCAAATGGGTAAAAGATGAAAACGGTAAAATAAAATTCGTTAAAGGTGCTTATATGCTTCATCAGGGCGTTGAGGAACTGCGGGATAATTTCGAGGAGGACGCTAAATTGATTATGGGTGATATATTAAATGATTAAATTACTTGATATAAAAAAAGAACTTACAACGCTTTTAAAATCTAAATTCAATTATAAGGTTCATTTCGATAATGTGGAAAAATCGAGTGAGCCTTATTTTTATGTGGAAATGATGCCGCGGCATAAAACCGTTGATGAAATTCTAACGGATAAATCCATACAGATTGATATAATGCTGGTTCTAATTCCGGATGAGTACGGCCGAATAAAAAGGTCTGTTCTGTATGATACGGCTGATACCTTAGACGGTTTAATTAAACCTGTATTTCATATCAAAGACAGATATATTACCATTCTTGAAAGTCATACGCGATTTGTCGATGAGATACTACATTATGTTTTTTATCTTGATTTTGCGGACTGTTTAACCGATAAAGAAAGTTCTGCTATTATGTATGATTTAATGCAAACGCTAGAACTTAATTTGAAATAGGAGATGATTTTAATGGCTAACGAAAAAGAAGTATTCGGTATGCCGAAAGTACTTATAACTTTTAAAACAAAATCTACAACAGCAATTGCCCGTTCTGCCCGCGGCATTGTGGCCATGATTTTGAAAAACGAAACAACGGACGTTATGAAATCTTATAAAATTTCCGATATCACAGATATTCCGGATAAAGGACTTACGGATAAAAATGTCGATTTAATTAAAAAGTGTCTGCTCGGTACGCCGCTACGTATTTTAGTATATACAATTCCGGATGATACTGTAGCAGAGCCGACAGTAAATCAGTCTTACGTACTTAAACAGATTAGCAATATTAAATGGAATTATATTTGCGCACCGACAGCTTCCGGCAGTGAACAGGAAGATTTGGACAGCTGGATTAAAACGCAGCGTAGTAATAAATATAAAACATTTAAAGCTGTACTTGCCAACATGGCAGCTGATGACAAGGGCATTATTAATTTTTGTACAGGAGATATCAAGGTACCTAATCCCGATTACGTGGAAGATGCCACTGAAACACCTGCGGCAATTATCGGCGAAGCTATTGTAGGAGATAGTACTGTAGCAAATGACGATACGGTTAAGCCATATACTATTTACACGGCGACGGAATACACGGCACGTATTGCCGGCATTTTGGCGGGACTTAGTCTGGATAGAAGTGCAACATATTATCAATTGCCTGAAGTTGAAAGCGTAGAAACGTATGAAGATATTGACAGCTTAATTGATAAAGGACAACTGTTACTCGTTGATGAAGGTGACGGCGACGGCGTTAAAATTGCCCGTGCCTGCAACAGTCTTACGACATTTACAACTGACGTAGGTCAGGATTTCCGTTCCATAAAAATTGTTGAATGCATCGACATGATAACGGATGATATTCGTGATACGTTCAAATCGGATTATGTCGGCAAAGTGATAAATGATTATAATCATAAAATGTTATTTATTTCTGCTATTCTTGTTTATTTCAGTGGATTGAAAGGCAATGTGCTTGATAACAGTCCTACGGCACAGAATACAGTGGATATTGACGAAGAACAACAGAAAAACTATGCAATATTGAAAGGTGAAGATGTCGCGGAAATGACAGTACAGCAAATTCGCGAATATAATACGGGAACCAATGTTTATTTAACAGGCCGTATTACGCCGGTTAACGCTATGGAAGATTTGACGATTGATTTTACTATGTAAAGGAGAGTTATAAATGGGAAGAGAAGCAGAAGCTGTAAAATACAGAGGACGCCGCCGCTGGAACGGCAGCTGGGGCAAAGTCTGGTGGGATAACGAGCTTTTGTTTGAGATAGAAAAATTTGAAGCCAAAGTAACCGCCGACCGTGAAGATGTATATATTTCTATCAGCAAAGACAGTAAGATAGTATCTTTAACCGGGGAATTGAGTTTTACAATTAAATCCGTAGTAAATAGAAATATTAACAAATATCTTAAAGCATGGAAGCAGGGGCTTGACCTGCGTGCTAATTTTGTGGGACTTATTGATGATCCGGATGCCGTGGACGGACAGAAAGAACGCTGTTCTATTGATAATGTATGGTTTAATGACCTTATTTTGATGAGTTTTGAAAAAGGTAAAGTCGTGGAAAAAGAATTTACGGCAGGATTTACACCAGAAGACGCATCTTTCATTGAAACTATTGGTGCATAATTATTTTTAATAAGGAGATTATATAAATGGCTATTAGTGTAAAAGAATTAATTGAACAAAAAGAGAAAATTGAAGGCAATAAAAAAATTTTATACGATATTGAAACATCTATCGGCACAATTACTGTAAAACAGCCGGACGCAAGCTTTGTTGCCGATATTTTAAAATTGGACGGCGCAAATGAACTTATGATTTTAGATAATGTTGTTGAGCCCAATTTAAAAGATAAAGATTTACAAAAAGCGTATAACTGTATAGAGCCGACGGATATTATCGGTAAGTTGTTTAAAGCCGGTGAAATAGGTAATATTGCAACAGCTATTATGAAATGTGCTGGATATGAAAGTCTTGAAGCCAAGGTGCATGAAGAACTAAAAAACTAATAGATGAGAACTGGGAAGCGGCGACTGCCGCTTTTTTGCTTCTCAGAGGTCATACATTAGAATATTTTTTTAACTTAAGTTATTTAGATAAACTTTTTGCTTATACGGCGATGCGAAAACAGCAAGAAATAGAAGCTCAAAAAATGGAATTTGAAGCACAACTTGCCGGAGTTAAGTTAGTAGGGAGGTAGTTAATTTGGCTGATGATGCAAGACTTACAGCGCGGCTGGAAGCAAAAGATAATATGACGGCGACTATAGTTAAGTCGAAAAAGGCCCTACAAGATTTACAAAGTCAGGCACAGGCTACCTCTAAAACTACAGATGGTATTGTTAAATCTTCTACAAAAGCAAGTGAAGGTTTAAAAGGGCTGGCTCAAGATGCTGATAGGGCAAAAACGGCACTTGGCGGCATAAAAAACAGTTCTGTATCAGTATCCATTCGGGATATGGTAACTTCTCCTTTAAGTTCCATAAAATCAGGACTTGGCAGTATCGCCGGTAAATCTTATTCTGTTGGTATTCACGCTAAAGACAGTGCTACAGACACCATTTTAAAGGTTAAATCGGAATTATCCGGTATTATGGGCAAAACATATACGGCTATACTGAATGTAAAAGCTAATACCAACCCGATGAATTCTATGGGTAATACTTTAAATGAGTTCACAAACGGAATGCTTATGCCGACAAGTATACAAATGGCAGGTGCCGCCGGTATCGGTTATGGTGTGTACGATACAATCAAAACAAGTATGGATTTCGATGCACAGTTATCTGCAATTAAATCTCTTACACCAAAAGAGGGGATAGATGGCATATCTCGTAATGAAATCATGGAACAAGTTCGGCAACGTGCTAAAGAACTTGGACAAGCTACAGCATTTGGCAATAAAGAAGTAGCCCAAGGTATGACGGAGCTTATAAAAGCCGGTATTTCTTTAAAAGATGTATTAGGAGACGCATCTGAAGCAGCTTTAAATTTAGCAACAGCTGGTGATTTGGCATTACCAGAAGCAGCAGAAATTATGAGTACGGCAATGAATACCTTTGGTGTAAAGGATGCTACTCATGCTGCAAATATTTTAGCCGGTGCAGCAAATGCTTCTGCAACTTCGGTACATGAAATGAAATATTCACTTTCTGCGGTAGGAATTGTAGCTAAAAAAGCAGGGATGGATTTTGATGAAGTAAATACAGCTCTTGCTTTAATGGCATCTCGTGGTCTTAAAGGTTCTGATGCTGGTACAAGTTTAAAATCTATGTTACAGCAAATTGAACCGGCATCAAAACCAGCAGTAGCAGCATTTGAAAGACTTGGTTTATTAAAAGATGGTAAAAATCAATTCTATGATGAAAAAGGTCAACTTCGTTCTTTAGGTGAAATTGCAGATATTTTGCATGAAAGTACACAGGGACTTACAGAGCAAGAATTAAATTCATTATATAAAGATGCATTTGGGTCAGATGGTATTCGCGCAGCACAAGTTTTGGGTGAATTTACAAGTGAATCTATTAAAGATATGTATAATGAAATAACAAAAGTAACGGCTAAAGAACAATCTGAAACTATGCTAGATAATTTAAAAGGAGATATCGAACAGCTTGGCGGTGCATGGGAAAATTTTCAAGACACGCTTATGGAAGGTTCGGCGACTGGTGGACTTAGAAGCCTTGTTAAAGAAATCACCGAACTTGTTTTAGATGCTAATAAATTATTTGAAAATGGTTTCACATTCTGGGGAACATTCGACCTTGTAACAAAACCATTCAGAGACGCATTTTCAAAGATGATACAGATGGACGGTATGAGCTCTGTTGCCGCCGGTGCAGGTTTGTTTATCGGACTTATTGCTGGAGCAAAGAAATTTTATAATATAGTTGCTAAATCCGTACAAAGTGTTAAAAATCTGATTGATATTGCCAAAGGTATTCCTAAAGATTTGCCGGGTTCAGTACCTAATAATCTGCCGACAAATCTTCCGGGACAGACTGTGAAAGATGTTATTCTAAATGCCCAAAATGTTTACGTAAACGGCAAAAATCAACCGGGTGAAACGCCGCCGGTAGTACCAAACGAGCCAAGTGCGCCGCCTACGGATAAACCAAAAACTCCGCCTGCAAAACCTACTATCTGGAGCAATACAAAAGATGCAATAAAAACAGGCTGGAATTATGGCGGTGGTATAAATAAAGCCAATATTGCCCTTACCGTTCCTTTTGCCGCGTATGATATCTATGGTGCGGATGAAGGAGAGAAGGGAGCGGCTGTTGCTCGTGCTGGCGGCGGAATTGCCGGTGGCTGGGCAGGTGCCAAAATCGGCGGCGCTGCGGGTGCGGCTATAGGTTCTGTTTTTCCTGGTATCGGTACGGGGGCCGGTGCAATTATCGGCGGTGCTATCGGTGGTATTGGCGGCAGTATTTTAGGCAGTCAATTTGCCGACAGTATTTCAAGACTTTTCGATTTTTCTGCAGATTACAATATTATAAAACGTATCAATGACAGTTCATGGGGACAAGCTCAAAACATGGCAAATCAAACGCAAATAGCTTTGCCACAAATGCAATATGATAGTACAATGACAAATTTTAGTGGTATTGGTGATACTGTACAAAACATAAGCGATATGCAGTTTCAAAGTAGTCAGATACAAATTGAAGGGCAGAAACAGGCTTTTTCGGAATTTAAAGATTTTGTTTCTAATATTTGGAATGAAATTACAGATACAACAAATACAGCAGGGCAAATGCAACTAGAAAGTAGTCAAATTCAAACAGAAGGACAAATGCAATTGCTTTCAGGACTTAGAGATTTTGCAACGGAAATATGGAATAGTATTCAGCAAGCTGGCATAAGTGCGTGGGAAAATATTCAAGCTAAATGGAATGAGGCAGTAAGTTGGTTTTCTAGTAATATATGTAGTCCGTTAGAAAATTTAGCACAAAGTGCAGGTACAGGAATTGCCGCTGGTATAAACAGTGCTATAACCACTATTCAGAGCGCATGGGCAGGTGTAGTCAACTGGTTTGAAACAAATGTTTTCAGTCCTATTAGGCAGAAATACATCGAACTTAAAAATTCTGCTCCGTCTCCGGTTCAGAGTGTACTCAGTTTTGTTGACGGCGGTATAGGGAAAAATGCTACAGGTACAATGAATTGGACAGGCGGTCTTACCGAGATAAACGAACAAGGTGGAGAAATTGTTGACCTTCCGACCGGCAGTCGCATATATCCGGCACAGACCACAGAACGAATTATTCAACGTGAACTTGCCGAAAACACCTCCAATACGGGCGGTGGCAATGTAACAATTACCGGCAATACTTTTATAGTGCGAAATGAACAGGATATCGATGAAATCGCTTATAGACTGATGTCTCTTATGCGGCAAGTTAATGCAAACTTTGGAGGTGCATATTAATGAGCCTTGACAGTTTTATGAATAAAGCCTACAGCGTAGTAAATTTATTATCTTTGGCATTAGGGAATGAAACTGCTGCCAAACGGCAAATAATATTAAGTTCAGACAATGAAAAATTCGCTATTCCTGTTACTCCCCGCAGTTACGAAATAAAAACAGCACAAAATAATGAAACAATAGATATCCTTGATTTCGGTGAAGCTATGCTATTTGGCAATGCAAAACTTAAACGGCTTAGTTTTTCCGGCTTTTTCCCGCATCCGAAACATGATTATCCGTTTATCGTGGGAGATGTCAAAACTCCAATTGAATGCGTGGAACTACTCACAAAATGGAAAGAAGCTAAAAAACCTATAAGAGTAATTATTACAGATAGTCCTGTAAACTTAATGATGGGATTAAAAGAATTTACTTATCGTGAGCAAGATGGTTCTAGAGATATTTATTACAAATTATCTTTTATTGAATATAAAGAGCTTAATACACCAAGTGCTAATAATGAAAAACAAATAGACGAAACAACGGGATTGAAACAGCGTACTGACGAGCCTGAAAATCCTGAAAGCTGGGTTGATAAAGCAGATGATATTTTAGACGCTTCCAAAAAAGTATACGGTGATTACAGTCATTGGCGAAATATTGTTCAGTCTAATGACTTGAAAAATCTGGCCATAAATAATGTAACGAAACTTAATTTAAGGAAGAGACTGAAATGAAGATATTTCATAAAGGTAAAGATATATCCACCTTAGTAAAAAAGATAACGTGGAGCGGCAGCCGTATGCAGGTAGCCAGAAAACTTGTATTCGATTACGTGCAGGATGACCGAGACACTCTTATTCCAGTCCTTGAAATAAACAACGGCGAAACAGTTTTTGGTTACGATGAAGAAAATAACATAATATTTCGTGGCAATGTTTTTGATGTAGAGAAAAACAGGCAAAATTCGAATGTGCGGATTACGGCTTTTGATAATCTTTTTATTCTTAGTAAATCTAAAACGACAAAGAAATTTGTAAATATAACAGCTGAGGATATAACGGCGGCGATATGCCGAGAACTAGGTGTCAAAGTCGGCAATCTGATAAAAACGGGTGTTCCGGTGAGTTTCATCGCAGACCGTAAGACAGGCTATCAGATAATTATGATGGCTTACACCGAGGCAAGCAAAAAGACGGGTGAAAAATATCACCCGATTATGAACAACGACCAGCTTGATATCATCTTAAAAGGTACGTTAATCGAAAATTATGTTGCCGACAGCCGTAGCAATATGACAGAGAGCACCTATAAGGAAAGCATTGAAAACATGATAAATCAGATAATGATTACCGACCAGCAGGGCAATATGACGGGATATAAGCGAAATGATGAATGGGTAAATAAATATTCCATGATACAGGACGTTTACAAAACCGATCCGAACAAAGACACCAATAAAGAAGTCGAAGCAATGCTGAAAGGGCCGGATAGAAGCGGTTCTCTTACGCTCATCGGAGACTATCGAGTGAAATCTTCTTATTCTATAGAGATAAGAGACAGTCTAAACGCCGGTAAATTCTGGGTTAAATCTGACGTGCATACATTTCAAAACGGTAATCACATGATGAAAATCGAGCTTGAATTTGAAAACATGATGAATGAGGAAAAAGCTCCGCAAGAAGAAACGAAAAAGTAGGTGATGTAAATGAAACAAATTCCCAGCGCAGAAGCAAGTGTTGAGGAAATTGTAAATATTATGCACGGCGTTGCACAGTCTCACGTTCCACGCAGTGCTTTTATAGGTATTGTAAAAAAACCTCCACCTAATTTTGTTATTAAAGCAAATAATATTGAGTTAACACCTGAAAATGCGTATATTTCAAAACGGCTTCTTGTAGGCTATGAACGAACGGCACGAGGACATTTAGTTTCCGCAACACAGAATAAATCAGGCGGTAGCGGAGACAGTGCATATGAAAGCCACAATCACGATATCGATAATGATTACACTGAAAATTTCATCTATACCGATACGTTGAAAGTCGGCGACTGGGTTAGTATCCTGCCGTGTGAAGGTGCAGAAGGTCAGCTCTATATTATAAATGAAGAGGTGGTAAAACTTGAGTGATGAATTTCCATTTACCGGAACAAACACAGTTACTGTAGAAGAAGATTTACCACTATACAAAGAATACGCATGGGATTTCGATACAGATAAATTCATTTATGATAATGCCGGAAATCATGTGCTTGTCGAGGGTAATGAGGCTGTAAAAGTATGGATTTACAAGGCGTTAAAGACCGAACGTTTCAGATACACGGCGTATAGCTGGCAGTACGGTATCGAGCTTAAAAAGTTTATCGGCAAAGTCATGACGGTCGGCGAGCGGATTTCCGAATTTAAACGAGCCATAATTGAATGTTTAATGGTAAATCCGTATATAAAGTCTATTAATTCTATTAATATAACGCGCGACAAGACAAATATTGATTGTGAAATTGATTTAACTACAATCTACGGGGAGCTGGTGATTAATGTATAAGGCAAGAGAACAAAAAGACATATTACAGGAAATGATTAATAGTTCCAAAGCAAAGACAGGGCTGTTTGAAGGAACGTTCCAGTATGATGCACTCGCCAGCAACTCAATCGAGTTTGCAAAAGCTGAAGTTGAACTTGAGGAATTAAACAAAGTTGCTTTTGCCGATACATCATACGGTGAGTATCTGACCATGCTGGCAAAACAGTACGGTGTTATCCGTAAAGAAGCTACTAAGGCAATAGGCGTTTTGACCGTAAAGGGCACCGGCACGATTTACGCAGGGGCTACTTTTGCAACGGAAAGCGGCATCCAGTTTGTAGCTATCGAAAACACGGAAATAAAAGAAAACGGGCAAATAAATATTGAAGCTGTAACTGCCGGAGTTATCGGCAATGTAGATGCTGAAACTATAAATGTTATTTCCGTATCTATTCCCGGTATAAACAGTGTGATAAATTCCGAACCGACAATGGGCGGTTATGACGAAGAAACGGATGCTGAATTACTCGACAGGTATTTGTTTAAAGTCAGAAATCCAGCAACAAGCGGTAATAAAAATAACTACGAATTATGGGCACGTGAAATTGAAGGTGTAGGCGGCGCACGCTGTATTCCTCTTTGGAAAGGTAACGGTACGGTGAAAGTAGTAATAATCGACGCCAATTTAAACGTCGCCGATGAAACGCTATTGAACAAGGTCCGCGAATATCTTGAAGAAGAAAAACCGATAGGAGCGGATTTGACTGTAGTATCCGCTACTCCCGTAAATATAAAAGTGGCCGCTAATATTTATGGAAGTGTAAACGAAGATGAGTTCAAAGAAAAGGTTGATACGTATTTTAAAGAAATTGGCTTTAACCGCGGCTATGTATCCATTGCTCATATCGGAAAAACGCTTCTTGAATGTAGTGGCGTCATTGACTATGACAGCTTGACCTTAAACGGTGAGGCAAAAAATATACCTCTCACCGAAGAACAGCTGCCGATTTTAGAAAATGAGGTGGATTTTAATGTTGTATCTACTTAGACGTACACCTGTAAAAACATTAAAACATCTGCCGAAATTTCTGCCGATTGATGATGACTTTAAAAACACGGAATTAATCAGTGACGATGAACATGAAAAACTGAGGTTTGATATTTTAGATGTAAAAAATCAGCTTTTTATTGAAACAGCAACATGGGGATTGTCCGACTGGGAGCGGCTTCTTGATTTATCTGTAAAAGAAAACGCCGGCATAGAAGACAGACGTATACAGATACTCTTGAAACTGCAAGGTGCAAATACCGTATCTGAAACGTTCATGAACAATTTAATAAATATATTTTGTGAAAATAAATCCGGCTATATAATTCAGTATAATCCTGAATATTGGTTTGAATTATGTATCAGCGGTGATGATGAAATAAAATGGAAAGAATTACTGGAAGCCGTTAATACATACAAACCGGCGCATTTGGGATTTGCTGTAGTAATCAGGATTATAAGCCAGATTTTAACAAGCCACAAAGCAAGCATTACCCAATATGTAAACGCCAACCATAATTTCTGGAATTTGGGCACGGCAGAAAAAACTTATTGGGACGGTGTCTGGTGCTGGGACGGCAGTATCGACTGGAGTGGCATAAAACCGGATGCAA
>OCPY01000345.1_pt1 | contig 36169 bp, 25 predicted proteins | sample 1538821 | NCBI WGS metagenome assembly OCPY01 (sample SAMN04571728, study PRJEB22368) | human gut metagenome | biome: human gut; material: stool | host: Homo sapiens | place: Luxembourg | collected 2012-12-07 | reverse complement strand
GACATCAGTTCCGGCAGATTGTGGAACTTGGCAAATCTTGCTTTCATCTGGTAGCCGGAGCCTTCTGGTTTGATTTCCAGCGATGATTCCACCTTGCCGAAGGTGCTTGCCCAGGAGTCAAACATAAGCAGTCCCCTGCGCTTTAATTCGGAAGGCTGCAAGGTCTTTTGCATAACATAGAGTTCCGACATAGAATTAGATACCGGTGTGCCGGTGAGATATACCACGCCATGTTCATTCGTGATTTCATTGATATACTGGCATTTCATGTGCATATCCATGGCACGCTGGCTGCTCTGTCCTCCCACGCCCGCCACTCTCTGCATCTTGGTATAGCTGTAATTATTCTTATAGGCATGGGCCTCATCCACAAACAGGTTATCCACGCCCAGTTCCTCAAAGGAAATCGTTCCGTCTTTCTTCCCTGCATTATAGAGCCTGTCAAAACGGTCCTGTAAATTATGCCTGAATATCTCCATCTGTTTTAAGGACCATGTTTTCCCGGAAAGCATCTTCATTTCGTCTATCTTCTTTGTGATTTCATCAATCTCCTCCTGCATGGTGGCTAACTGCCTCTCCCTTGAAAGAGCGATCAGTTCAAAGGAACTGTGTCCCATGATGATACAGTCATAATCCCCTGTGGCGATACGGCTTACAAACCGTCTCCGACGTGGCTTTTCAAAATCTTTGTTCGTTGCAACTAAAATATTGGCATTAGGATAAAGCCGCATAAACTCTGTCGCCCACTGTTCTAAGGTATGGTTCGGTACTGCAATCAACGGCTTGTTACATACTCCCAGCCGTTTTCTCTCATAGGCAATAGCACAGGCTGTCATGGTCTTACCGGCTCCTACCTCATGCGCCACCAGAAGATTCCCGTCACTGTAAATACCCATGGCTACCGTGTCACGCTGGTGTTTTCGCAGGGTAATGGCATCATTCATATCCGGCAGCATCAGGTCATCCCCGTTGTAGGTTCTGGGACGGATGTTGTTAAAGCGGTCATTGTAAAGCTGCGTTAATGCAGCCCCTCTCTCCGGTTCTGCAAACAGCCATGATTCAAACTCCATTTTGATCTGTGCCTGCTTCTCCCTTGCAAGCAGGGTTTCCCGCTTGTTCAGCACATACCGCACCTTTTCTTCCCCAGTCTCCGGATCCTCATACTCCTGCCTGTCACGGACTTCCACCGTTTTCAGGTTCAGGGTATATTCCATAATCTCGTAGGCATTCAGTCGTTCTGTCCCGTAGGTTTTATTTGCGGCAATGGAATCTCTCTCAGCCCTCTTTTCAGTAATGAAATAGGTTCCTGTATATTCCGCAAACTCGATATGGATATTGCTGTCCCTGTTATGCTTGCTCGTTGCAAACTTCTCATACATAAAATCCTGATAGTATTTCACCGGTATCCATGTAGAGCCAAGCACGAAACTGATGTCCTCCGGCTTTAACGGTTCCGGCTGTACCTTCTTTAGTGCCTCCACGTTCCGCCCAAACCACTCCGGGTACTCCTCTTCCGCCAGGACAGCCTGCGCCAGTTTATCCTTTACATAGCCGCTTAAGTATTCCTCTGCAAGCACCCAGCCGGTCGTAGCATCTCCTTGCTGCCACTTTGCCGGATCCTGATACACCCTCTCCCCCAGTTCCTCCAAAATATCCTCCTTGCTGCATATCTGCCCATCCTTACGGTACAGATACTGCATATAATCAAGGTCAAACTTTCCTTTGGCATTCATGGTAATCCGTAGGGCTTCCTCCACATTGTCTGCTGTTTTTGGCATACTCTTTGGCCGGATTGTGGCTTTATGGAATACTGCTGTCTTTTTGTATTCGCCTTTTACCTTTTTCCCATGCTCGTCCTTTACTTCTTCCTCAATGGAACGTAAAAGCGGAGCATCTGCATCCTTGGAAAATGCCATGACATTCCCCTGCGAATTGAGATACCCATATTTTTTTATATAACTGTCATACTCCCGGTTCAGGCGGTCTAATAATTCTTTCAGTCTCTTTTCATACTCCATGGTGGGCAGCTCCCATTCCAGTTCGGGATCTCCGTGAAGCTGGAAGTCCATCAGTTCCCGCAGGGCATCCCGAATGCGGAGCATTCCGTCCACCCTCTCTGCCTTCTTCCCGGTCAGTTCCTGACGGTACATACGGGAATCTTCCCGGTAATAGAAAACGTCGCCCACCTTGGTATAACTGTAATTCTTCACATCCGGCGTTGCAGGAATCCACTCTTTGATAACCGTGTCCTTATCGTCAGATAGTTCGCTTGTCGGTTCTTCATAATGACCGTGGAGCTTTCCCACTGCTTCCTCCAGCAGTTCACTTAAAGTTTTATCCGGATATGGCTTACATGTTACAAAATCATGGCTTCCATACATACCGGTTTCCTGTGCCATGGTTCCCAGCACCATCTTTGGGTGATCTATGAAATAACTGTTGTAGGGGATTCCGTTCTCGTCTTTTTCCACGGAAAGCCACGGTGTATTCCTCTCATCCGGTATGATTTCCTGCTCCCGCTTTTTCAAGAACAATATGTCTGTGGTCGCTTCTGTTCCCGCCACCTGTTTGAAAGCATTTTCCGGCAGGCGGATGGCACCGATCAGTTCAGCCCTCTGTGCGATATACTTCCGCACAGACTGGTTCTCCTTATCCATGGTAAATTTTGTGGTAATGACTGCCAGAATGCCTCCGCTTCTTACCTTATCCAGACTTTTCGCCAGAAAATAGTCGTGTATCTTAAAGTTATAGCGGTCATACCGCCTGTCACTGACTTTGATATTGTGAAATGGCACATTTCCCACCACCACATCAAAGAAGCTGTCGGAAAACTCTGTGTCCTCATACCCTTTGATAAGAATGTCTGCCTGCGGATATAATTTCCTTGCAATGCCTCCAGCAATGGGTTCTAGTTCCACTCCATAGAGCCTTGACTGGTTCATACTTTCCGGCAGGGCTGAGAAAAAGTTGCCTGTCCCCAGTGCCGGATCCAGAATGTTTCCTGACCGGAAACCAAACTGGTAAAGTGCCTGATAGATAGACTCTATGACTTTCTGATCCGTATAATAAGAGGTCAGGGTTGAAGCCGATGCCGACTGCATTTCCTCCTCTGTCAGCAGCTCTGAAATCTCATCATATTCCTTTTCCCAGCCTTCCTTTCCGGGTGTCAGGGCATTGGCAAGACCGCCCCAGCCAACAAAACGGGCTAAGACGATCTGTTCCTCCGTAGTTGCAATACGGTTCTCCTGCTGTAACTGTTTCAGTAGCCTGATTGCCTCCACGTTATTGCGGAACTTTGCTTTAGGACCTCCCTCGTACAGACGATGCTCCGGCTGATAGTGATAATTCAGTGTACCGTCCCGAAAACGCTGTTCCATTTCCTTTGCCACATCCATGGCATACTTCTCATTTGCCTGCCCGATGCGACTCATGTGTTCTATCCGTTTCTTTGCTGCTTCCGAAAAATCTCCATCCTCTACGGACTGCACAACCGTCTGAGCTACTTCTCCCTCTGTGTAATTGGGTTGCAGAAGCTCTGCATTTTCAATCAGGACTACCGGCAGTCTCTCTATGACCTTATAGCCATGAAGCCCCTGTAGTTGCTCTATATCTCCCAGTTCAACCGTATGGTTATCGTCCAGATACTGAAGCACTTCAAAGATACGGTCGTCATACGCAATCCGGCTTCCCACCGGGAACGGCATATATCCGCTCTTTATTTCCTCCGGCTCTGTTCCTTTCCCGTCATCCTCGTAAGGACCGGGATAAAGTTCAAACAGGCTGAGCTGTCCGTCCTCATGGTCTTTTCGGGAACCAGGCTGCATATCTTCTATTTCATCAGGAATATTGAAATCGCCAATGGCATCTTCTTCCTCATGGTATGGGATATACTCGCTGTTCTGCATCAGAAAGTCTATCACATGGGTAATCACATCCCACGAAAGCCGCACAAAGCCCTCTTCCCCGAAAAAGAAATCCGCCACATCCTTTCCCGGCATGATTCCCCGTGTTCCGTCACTGCTTTTTTGCAGTCCGTAATCAAGGTAAATATCCCTGACGGCATTCCTTTTTACAGCCGGATCTGTCTCTTTTGCAAACACCTGATTGATACGGTCATACAGTTCCAAAGGAAATACGCCGGTATCGGTCAACAGGCTCTGCACTTCCTCCCAGTCCTTATGCTCCGTGATATTCTCCTTGGTTGCCGACTCTGGAAAACGGAAAAAGGAACCCGATGCGGTATTTTCCGCTTCGGATTCCTCTGATGCTTTTTCGGTATTCTTTTTTACAGGCTCCGGCTCTGCCGCTACCTCTTTTTCTGCTATCTTAACTGGTACACTACTTCGTGCAGGATGATCTCCTCCGCCTGTCTGGTTATCATCTCCATGTGTCCGACTCTCTCCAGCATATCCTCGGTCTCCGGCATCGGCTGTACTTCCAGAAGCTGCTGAATCAGCGTTTCTTTCTTCGCTTCTGCTTCCTCGTCCACCTTGGCTATCAGCTCGTTTATCTGCCCCAGTGCGATCAGCTCCGACAGTCTCTGTGGGTACTTCGACTTCATGTAATCCTTCCATCTTCTCCCGAACATCCCTGTCGGTCTTAAGTCGTACTCCTTGTTCACGGATATCTGAAGGTTCGGATACAGCATCCCGTCCTCCCCTTTCGTGTATTCCAGTTTCGCTAACGGTTCTCGACTCATATCTCTGGCTCCTTTCTTCCTTGATTTCCTCAATCTGTTTATGTATCTCTGACAATACCGGCCTTGCTATGGCGCAGGTATAATACCCAAGTCCCATGAACAATTCCAGACTTCCAAAATGGCTGATATTCTCAAATGCCCCTGTCTCCTCAAAAATCTCTGTCCTGATTCCGCATTTCTTGAAAACAATGTAAGCTGCACTGTCTGATACAAGTTTTGCAAACTCTGCCTGCACTGCCCCGGCAGGAAGTCCATACAGTACACTGTTTTCATCATTTACCTCTACACGGGAAAGATATTTTTCAAAAAACGCATCCGCCTGCATACCGGCAAGCTGGCAGAGACAGTTTTCAATACTATTCTCGTCTGTCCCAAACTGTTTATGGAAACGGTCTAATATTTCCGGCTGATACTGCCTCTCCAAAGACCAGACAGCACTCATGGCTCTCCGAAAACCCTCATAGTCGCCACGGGTATCTGCAAGGTCAAAATAGTAAGCAAGCGTGGCTTTCGGATTATTCATATCCACAACGCCGATGCCTTTGGAACCGGCTTTCAAATATCTTCCGGTCTGCTTCTCCCAACCCATCTTCGTTGCAAGAAGTCCCGCATCCGGTCTCTGCACATAAATCAGCACGTTCTTGTCAAAGGACATCTTGTAGTATTTTGACACACTGGACAAAAGCCCCATCCACTCTGTCCTGTTCTGTGTCAATGCCTGTACTGACTGGCGGTACAGGTCTACAAGGTAGGTTTCTCTACCCAACCTTCTGCTCCGGATTTTCGCTGTTCTGAGCGAAATAAAACTCCAGTGCCTTTACAATCGTATCCTCGATTTCCTTTCTGCTCTGCTCCCTGCCAAAAAATCTGTTGATGACTGTCTCCTTGATTTTGATGGGTTTCGGGCTGCCACTCCTTGCAGCCTTCGTTTTTTCTCCGGTAATAATCTGCCGTAACAGTTCCTCTGTCAATTTGCCTTTCTTAGCATAGTCATGTATCAGCGTTGATTTCTTGGTATCTATGCGGCAGTTATCATTCACAATCAGTTCTGCAAGCACCGGCTGCATTTCTTCCTTCACGAATGAAATATCATAGGCTGCTTCAAAGCCAAGTGTCTTTGCATCCAGACAGTCAAGCAGCGGTGTGATAAGCGTTGCTATCCTGAGATACCGTGCAATACGGTCTTTGCTTAATCCGTATTCCTCGCTGACGGCTGCTCCTGCATCTGACTTCTTTGGGTTTTCCAACGAAGTCCCGTTTCCCCCGATTTCATGTGGGTTTACGAGTTCTTCAATCTCTTTTATCAGGTCATTTCTCCGCCCCTGGCTTTTGATTGCATCATAGTGCTGTTTCAGGCAGTATGCCTTTTCAGAAGGGCTTAAATCATCAAAAGAACGCTGGCGCAGATTTGTCTCTGTCGCAATCAGAATGGCATCTTCATAGGTCAGATTTTCCCTGATAATGACCGGACCTTTGGTAAGTCCGGCGATGCTTCCTGCATTCTGTCTGTTATGTCCGCTTAAAATCGTGTTCTTGCCTTCATGCACCCATACGATAAGTGGTTCAAGGATACCAAACTCACGGATACTGTCTACCATATCCTGAAGCCGCTGTCCTGTATAAAGCTTGAACTTATGATTTGGAAGCGGCTCCATCACAGCAAAGTCCATTTCCGTAATTCCCGTTCCGCAGTTTTCCTGCTCCGGCTGGCATAAGTCTTCCTTTGTCTTGAAATCAAAGAGGTCGTCCATACCGTCCAGAGAAGAATTAAGCAATGTGCTTCTTGCCGGTATTTTTGGTGTTCTGGTCGCCATTTCCCATCAACTCCTTTACAAATTTTTCATAAGCTTTCGCCGCCGGATTATCCGGTTCATACTCACAGATCGTCATACCATACTCTACAGCCTCCGGCACTTTAATCGACCGGGGAATACTATTTGTAAAAATACGCACTTTTTCCCCAAGTGCCTGCTGTAACTGCGCTTTCACACGCTTTGATACCCTTGTACGCTCATTATCCATGGTAATAAGGATTCCTTCGATTTCCAGTCTGGCATTTGCGTGGCTCTTGATTCTGTGGAAAGCCCTTAAAAACTCTGCCATCCCCTCTACCGCCAGAGTTTCCGATTGTACCGGAATAATCAGACTGTCACAGCATATCATCACGTTTATCATGGCTGTCCCCATCTTCGGCATACCGTCAATGAGGATGTAGTCATACTGCTCCTTAATGGTGTCCACAAACTCTTTCAGCTTGTATTCTGCAAAATCAGTGTCACACATCAGCTTATCAAAGTTATCCAGCTTATTATTCGCCGGAATTAAATCTACTCCTGTCTCTGTCCTTATCATGTAGGACTCTTTGCCAGGCAGTTCTTCGTTCATCACGATACACTTCAAAATGTCATAGATTGTTACGGAAAGCTGCTCCGGTGCGGTCACTCCGCAAAGTTTTGTTGTGTGCCTCTGCCCGTCAAAGTCAATCAATGCGACCTTACAGCCCTCCTTAGACAGCAGATATGACAGGGTTGTGGCGGTCGTGGTCTTACCTACTCCGCCCTTTCTGTTTACAATTCCTAAAACCTTGCCCATACGTTTGCTTCCTTTCTCTTGTTATATTGGTTACATTTACTTCTCATGCAGGCAACGAGCCAAGGTCAGGCTTGCTGTACCTTGGCGACTGCCATGGTATCAATTTCATATGACACTTGGATAAAAGTAGGACTGTTCACTTACCTCCTTCCATGTAAGAACACTATCGGTTACAATTTGGAAAATAGATTTTGCACTAAAACTGAGATTGATTAGAAATGATAAATTTGAAATACATTTGAAAAATAGATTTTTAACTCCTTATGGTATTTTAGTGTCAAGTTATCCGATTTTCCTTTTTCAGAATGAAAACCAGGTTGTTTTCATCCCAATTTGCCGTTTTCACAGCAATTTCTGTTTTGGACGAAATCAGCGGAACCCCTTGATTTTACTGGCTTCTCACTAACTTGACACTATAATACCATTATCCCCAAACACCGGATTCGGATAGTCCCGCATCGCCGGAAGCCTTCTTGCCCCCTTGATCAGATACGCTTTCATTTTTTCCCCATACAGATATGGATCATTTTTATCCACGATCCCCCATTGCATCAGAAGTGCTGCCCCGCCAGTCACAAAGGGAGCCGCCATCGATGTTCCGCTTCTTGTCACATACCCGCCGCCCGGCGCACAGGAAGTAATATCCACCCCCGGTGCGACCAGATCCGGTTTGACCTGATTGGTCTCCCGCGTATACCCGCGCCCGGAAAATGCCGCCGCGCGGTCAAAATATCCGTCGTAGGCTCCGACGGTGATCACCCGCGCCGCCGTCGACGGAATCGTCAGTGTTGTCTCCTCCGACGGCATCAAAAAGCCCGTACCTTCGTTTAAAACACCGCCCGCCGGAAGCCACATATCATAATTTCCGGCTGCAATTCTCTGTGGTACAAGCTGTATCGTCCAGACGCCGCTGTCAATATACTCGTTTACCGGAAGCAGGTCAAAATAAATTTCCTGATAAGGACTGTAGGGACTCGGTTCTCCGTAATAAAGCAGAATATCTGTATTCCCCAGCCTAAAACGCTGCGGACCTAAAATTTGCCGGACTGGTCCCACTCTCGTACCATTCGGATGAATCAGCGAGACCGCAATCTCATCGGAATAATTTTTCCAAATTTGAAGATTTAAAGACGGCTCATAACTGCTCACGGCGATTTCCACATCTTTCGTGATATTTTCCCGCAGGGTTCCAGACGCATGCACATTTCCGCTGCCGGCAACAATCGACGTCCGCCAGTAATTCGCCATATCATCAAGATAACTCTCTAACAGGGAGTTGCCGGAGTGGGAACCATAGTTATTCCCAAAGCTCAAATTTATAACAATGGGCATCCCGTATTCCTGGGCTTTTCTGATACAGTAATCTACTGCCTGCATCAGTTCCGTCGTTCTTGGAAAAGACCGTTCCCCCGGCGTTCCCAATTTTACGATCAGAAGCGGACTTTCATATGCCACTCCGCGGTATCTTCCCTGTGAGGCTCTGCCATTTCCGGCTGCGATCCCCGTCACATGGGTGCCATGCCCGGAGATGTCACGGCTGGGGCACAACGCAAACCGCTCTCTCTCCGTTGTCTGCTCTAAAGCGCGGTCTATCACCGCTCTCGTAAATTCAGTTCCAAGAAAGTACCCTGACGGTGTTCCTAAAAATGACGTTTCTCCATTCTCCGCAGGAAACGGATCTGCCACGCTGTCTGCTGGTATCGTCTGATCCCACAGATTTAAAATCCGGGTGGTTCCGTCTGCATTCCGAAAATCCGGGTGTGTATAATCGATGCCGGAATCGATCACTGCCACGATCACGCCGGTTCCACTTAAATTTCTGCCAGACGACAATGTTCCCTGCTCCGTCCCCACCGTCTGCAGCTGATTGATGCATGATACACGTCTGCCGTTATTCACTGCAAAAAACAAAAGTTTCGGTTTCTCCATGTATTCGATCTCTGTCAGTGCCGCCACCAGTTCCACAATATGCTCTGGCAAAAGCAGGATCGCATATTCATTCCGCAGATTTGTAATCCTGATCCGGTCATACTCCTCCGGAAATTTTTCTGCAAACAGTCCCCTCAACGCTTCTTCCGTGCCTCCGAATTTTACGATAACTTCCCAGGTCCGTTCCGCTCTGTCATACCCGGTATCGAGATCTAACGATTTTTCCCTCTCCCGCTCTGTCGCATCGAGTGCAAGATTTAACAGATTTTCCATTTTCTCATTGGACATAAAAATCCCCCGCAAACGCACTCCTTACTTATTAGAAATGCAGCTTGGGGGGATTTTATGACTCTTTTGGGGTAAATTTAAAATTCTACCGACTTATTATTATTTTTTAATGCATGATACAGTTCTGCGCGTGTCAGATATATGTAAGGTTCTACATAAAAAACAAGAAGAATACCAAATGTGCAGACACCTAACAGCGTCCAGCCGATAAATGAAAGATCTAACACAAATGCATCCCATTTGTTTCCATCCATCATCTGTTTACTTTCTGCAAAGGCTTCCTGTCTGGTCATCTCCGGATGCTCTGCTAAAAGATATGGGATCATCATATACTCATAACTTTTCACGATACCCGGAATGATAAATAATAACATCCAGAGTCCTGTAAACAGCCCCCGCAGGAACATGATCATGCCGATGTGCGCATATCCGTTTTTAAATCCGTATGCCATATCGCCTAATTCCGCGTTACCATACTTACAGTTAATGAAAAATTTCTGACATCCCACTTCAAGCGGATTCCAGATAAAAATACTGAGCAGGATGCTGATCACCATGGCAACAAATACTGCTGCCAGTATAATCCCAATCACAGTAAATACCATTACCGGATCTATATCCGTCAATCCATCCGTTGATGACCTTGCCGAATTTTGGGCAGCTGTTGAGCCTGAACCTAAAATAAATGACAGAATCAGTCCCACCAGCACTGCTTTCCAGTAATTCGCCTTCAATGCCAGCTTTGCATTGCTTTTTAACTCACTTCTGTTCCACATGTTAAACTCCTCCTGATAAAAACATTTTACACTTTTGCAGTTTAACACATTAACGTTTTTTTGTCATCCCTCAAACAAAAATCCTCAGAAAATCTTAAGAATTAGACCTCAATTTTCCCTTCTTTTAACAATTCAATAAATGCCTCTGCCAGTTTTGGATCAAACTGTGTTCCCTTATTGTGTTCTAACTCACTGATTGCATAATCGATCGACATAGCTTCCTTGTAGGTACGCTTTGTTGTCATCGCATCAAACGAATCACATACCGCAAGAATACGCCCTAACAGTGGAATATCTTCTCCTTTCAGGCCTCTCGGATATCCCTTTCCGTCATATCTCTCATGATGCGATAATACAGCCGGTATCACATAGTTCATATTCGGCAGAAAATGAATCATCTCAATGGAATTCGTGACATGTGTTTTCATGATCTCATATTCCTCATCATTTAACCTGCCCTGTTTTTTTAAGATACTCTCAGGAATACCAATCTTTCCGATATCGTGAAGCAGTCCTGCCTCCTTTGCAATTTCAATGTCATTCGGCTCAAGACCTATTTTTTTTGCGAGAAGAACCGCATAATCCGATACATGGCAGGAATGTTCAAAGGTATAAGAATCCTTTGCATCGATTGCTGCAGTCAGTGCGTAAATCGTTGGTGCAATCTGTTCATAATGCTTTTGTACCTGCTGATCCTCAAGTTCATCTTCTGTATGTGCTCCATAAATTTTAATACAGTTTTTTCCGTCCCGTTTTGCATAAAAATTTGCACGTTCTGCCTGACTGAGCAGCTCATCCGCTCCCGAAGCCGTATCCGGATAAAATGCAATTCCGACACTTGCAGTCACCGGTTGTAGAACATCCGGTTTTTCTTCATCCGCGAGCAGAAAATTCTTCTGTATCTTCGCCGCAATCTGTGCCACCTTTTTCTTTTCATCCGAATTTATCAGCACCACATATTCATTTGATCCAAACCGGAATGTTTCTCCCTTACTTCCTACAGTATTCTCTATGATATGCCCGCACCATTTTAATATGCGATCCCCACATTCTTCCCCGTACAGCTCATTAAAAAGCTTAAAATCATCCAGATCAAGATACATCAGAGCTATCTTCTGCTCTTCTTTCCAGTTCTCCGCCAGAAACTTTTTAAAATATCCCCTGTTATAAAGCCCTGTCAGTTCATCATGGATCGATATCTGATATACTTCCTGATAAGTGCTGATATTCTTAAGGCACACACCCGCATACACACCAATTCTCCAGTAATAATCTCTCTCTAAATAATTTAATCTGGTTCTTTTCTCCGATTTTATATAGATAAATCCCTGTATCTCATCATCATACTTCATCAATGAAATCTCAGAGCACTCACCTGCCCCCGATCTTTCCAGCATAGCCGTGATTTCATCCTGCTCTGCCTGATCCGGCATCTGTCCACCGGCTGTTTTTACAACCGTAAACTTTTCTCCATTTTTGATAAAAACAAAGATGTCCTTTACCGGAAACATCTCATTTACCACACCAACCAGCAGCTTAAACAGATCTTCCTGCCGCAATATAGACGCCGACTCATTCTGAAAACGACGTAATACCTCGATCTGCTTTCTGTTCTGCCTCTGCATGATTCCCTCTGCCATTTTTCTTGCCAGATAAAATACAAACAACGACCATCCTGTAAATCCAAGTACGAGCACTATAACTTTTTGCTGTATTTCCGGCAATACACTGCCAAGATACCACTCCGCATTGTGATTAAAATTGAACACAGGAAGAATACTGACCGCCAGTGCAACCGAGTAGATACATCCGATCACGATACGGTTCGAGATATCAAACAGATACTTGTGCCACATGATATATAACAGGCACAATGCCATAAAAATACCGCCCAGCATATCATACGGGAAAAAATTACCCGGCAGTGCAACAAAAAGATTGCCTGTCAAAATTGCAACTGTTCCAAGCAGCAGTGGAAATAATTTCTTTCGTTTTTCAAATTTATTGCCGATTGCCCTGTGCGCCAAAACTGTCGTATAGACGATCACACCTGCCTCCGCAGCTGCAAATAAATAACTTCCCCAAGATAGATGACAGGCATATCCAATGCTTCCATCTGCATACCGGATAATATCCGGTTCCGGGATAAATACTTCTGTGACAACATTGATCCCCATTGCCACCACAGTAGCTATGCAATATCCGGTCAGGAAACCATTCTTTTTGATCTCCAACATATAAAATAAAAATGCATACATAAAAATCGGTACCGTCAAAAATCCGAATACCGACACATGAAACCAGAACCGCATCCCCGGCATGATCTGCATACGCATCATTACTACACCGCCAGTCCAGATCAGACAGGATAAAAGAATCTGTCTGAAATACCTGACCGGTTTTGCATCCCCGGCATTCAGGAATGAAAAAAATATAAATAAAAAACAGAAAAACGCTCCGATTGGAACTCCAATATATAAACTATCCAGCGTCAAAGCCGTTTCCTCCAAATTGAATGTAAAATTTTTCAAAATCAATCATTATATTCATGTGCAAAATCGGCACATGATCCAATTCACAATTCGTCAATCATACAAGCATGTTGACTCTCTCTCGCTCATTATAGCATATTTTAACCTGCAATTCCATTTTTTTCCATCATCCATCATCTTTTTGATGGGAATCCATCATCTTTTTGATGGATTTGCATACACTAACAGGGATTAAATCTGTTTTTTAATGGAGTGACCTTATGTGCGGAATTGCAGGATTTTGCAGCCTGAAACGCTGTTATACGGACAGACAGTCCTTTTGGGAAAATATACTGGTGTCCATGCACGAAAAACTCATCCACCGCGGCGGTGATGCTTCCGGCATTTATCTGACACCTCATGCCGGTCTGTCACATCAGAGACTTTCTATCCGTGATATCACGCACGGTGCACAGCCTATGATACGTCACCGGGACGGGGCAGATTATGCCATCGTCTACAATGGGGAGATCTATAATACCGATGAACTGATCCCGGAGCTTACTGCTGCCGGATATAATTTTCTCACAACATCCGACACGGAAGTGATCTTATATGCCTACATGCATTTCGGTGCTTCCTTTGTCTCCCGCTTAAATGGAATCTTTTCCTTTGCCATCTGGGACGGTGCCGCAAAACAGCTTTTTCTCTACCGCGACAGAGTAGGGACAAAGCCGCTTTTTTATCACGCAAAAGACGGTGAGCTTGTCTTTGCCTCAGAGCCAAAAGCACTGTTCTGCTTTCCGGATCTTTCACCCGCTATTACCGAAAACAGCCTGAGAGAACTGCTTGCAGTCGGGCCGGCGCGCACCCCCGGATGTGGGGTTTTTCAGGATATCTATGAAGTTCTACCCGGACATTACCTGTGTTTTGATGCCATGGGGCTCTCCGATACCACCTACTGGGATCTGAAATGTCTGCCCCACACGGACTCCTACGAGGACACCGTGGCACATGTATCTTTTCTCATGCGCGATACCGTAAAACGGCAGATGATCTCCGATGTGCCGGTCTGTACCTTTTTATCCGGGGGCATCGATTCAAGCATCGTCACAGCCCTTGCTGCCGCTTACCAGAGGGAACACGGTGAAGTCTTAAATACGTTTTCCTTTGACTTTACGGAAAATGATATTTATTTTCAATCCAATTCCTTTCAGCCGGAACGCGATCTTCCCTATGTAAACTGCATGTTAGAGCACTGTAAAACCAGTCATACTTACCTGGAATGCACCCAGGAGACGCTCGCCGACATGCTCTATGCTGCCGTGGACGCAAAGGATATGCCTGGCATGACAGATGTCGATGCCTCCTTACTTTACTTTTGTTCTCTGGTCAAAAAACAAAACAAGGTCACACTGACCGGGGAATGTGCCGATGAAATCTTCGGCGGATACCCGTGGTTTTACCGCCCGGAACTGATGAACCGGGATGGTTTTCCGTGGTCTGCGGATATCGATGCCCGTACTGCCTTTCTTGATGATGATGTTATGAAAAGCCTTGATCTCTCTTCTTACTCCCATGCAAGGTATGAAGAATCCCTGAAAAAAACACCGCATCTTCCGGATGAAACCGCCGAAGAATACAGACGCCGTGAGATCGCCTACCTGAATATCAAATGGTTTATGCAGACACTGCTCGACCGCATGGACCGCACCAGCATGTATTCCGGTCTTGAGGCGAGAGTCCCCTTTGCTGACCACCGTATCATCGACTATGTGTACAATGTTCCATGGAAAATAAAATACCAGAACGGTGTGGAAAAGGCTCTGCTTCGTGATGCCTTCCGCGATCTTCTGCCGCCGGAACTATTGCACCGCAAAAAAAGTCCTTACCCGAAAACCTACCATCCGGGTTATGAAAAGATCCTGATCGCGCGGATGACGGATATTTTAGCAGACAGCAATGCTCCTATCCTTCCGCTTATCGATAAAAAGAAAGCAAAAAAATTCATGGAAGCACCAAAAGAATACGGAAAGCCGTGGTTCGGGCAGCTTATGGCGGGTCCACAGCTTCTGGCCTATTTTATCCAGCTCAATTACTGGATGGAGAAATATCATCTTTCTGTGTGACAGAAAAAAACACTCCGGCACTTTTACTTTGTCCGGGGTGTTTTTTGTATATTATGATTCTAAAACTTTTCTATGTTTTTTCTGATACACCCTGCATACCAGCACTGCGATCAGTGTCCCCGTGATCATTCCGGCAAGAACGTCCGTCGGATAATGCACTCCGACATAAAGTCTTGAAAACATGATCAGAAATGCCAGGATCAAAGCCGGCACCCCGATCTTCCCTGGGCATGTCAGAAAGATCACAACAGCCGCTGCAAAAGAACTGCCGGTATGCCCGGATGGAAATGAAAGATCCCTCTGCGCTTCTATGATACGCTGCAGTCCATCCACAGCCTCATAAGGCCTTGTTCTGGCGACCAGATTTTTTAAAATGAGATTATTAACGATCAGAGATCCCAACAGGGAACACGTCATGAGCACACCTGTTCTCCGCATCTTTTTTACAAGTAAAAATACGATTGCAAGAGCAATCCAGATCGATCCCGCATCGCCTAAATGCGTAATAAATGTCATGACCGGCGTCAGAACAGCATTCCTCACATGCTCCTGGATCCACAATAAAATATTCCCATCTAACTGCAATAAAACATCCATCTTATGTATTACCCCGTTTTTTTATGTTTTTACATACATTTTATGTTTCTACTGCTGCCCCGTCAATACTTTGTTGAGCAGATCGGCAAGCGGTACCATCGCATTTTTTGCCTCCGCCAGTGTATTTGTCTGCGCCCCCACCTCGATCAGAAGTGTCTTCGGGCAATAGTGCATATTGTAGCGGTATCCCTTCAGATAAATTCTTCTGGTAAATCCCGGGTAATATTCTGCCGCCTTTAACTGCATCTGGAACGATATCGCCAGATTATCTGCAATATAAGGATTATAAAGATATTCGATATCGCCTGTTTTCGTCGTGCGGCTCAATCCATTAAAAAACATGATCTGCGCCATCGGCATGCCGTTTTGTTCCGTAACCAGTCTCGTATTGTTTCCGACTCCGTCACGGTGCAGATCGATCACAACCTCAATGCTTTTATTTTCCGCTAAGATCTGTTCTAACGCAGGGCCTGCTTTTGCATAGGCATGATCGCGGTCTCCGACATCATACTGCCCGGTGTGATGGATCACGGAAAAGCCATATTTTTGTGTCAGAAGCTCCGTCAGATAATCACCGACACCGACGACCGACATGGATGCATCACCCGGAACGGAATCCGCATACCCTTCCTGTGAATGCGTATGATAGATCAGTATCTGCGGTGTGGACGCATCATGGCTCAAACGTACATCCTTTCCGAGCAGGGCATCCGCATTGAGCTGTGCGCTCCCGATCGTCGTCGTATTGTCCACCTGATAAAAATTCTGGATCAGATAATCAAAATCATTCAGCTTTTCCCTTGCAAATGTCACTGCTTTGATGTCTGCCACAGCGGAAGCTGCCTGACTGTCTGCTGCACCTGCCTCTGCAATCTGTGCCTGCTGATTTTCTGCTGCATCTGACTCTGCCGGCTGCTCTCCGGTGTTCTCCGCCACACCTGGCTCTGCAGGCTGCCCTCCGGTGTTCTCTGCTGCACCTGCATCCGCCGTCTGTCCTCCTGCATCTTTTTCATCTGACAGGCTCGTACCATCTGCGCTTCCGACCGATGGTATCACTTCCCCCGTCTTTTCATCCACATAATTTTCATCTGCAGCCTCCCGCGCCAGAATTGCCTCATAAGAGAGATCACTCTCGATCTGCGTCTGGTATGATCCACTTTCAGGTTCATAGTTTTCCCCGGAAAAAAGCACATCTATCACTTTTTCCACAAAAGACCACTCCGTCTCATCTTTTACACTGTAAGACAAACCGGGCAGATAAAAATCAAGTACTTTTTCGCAGCAGCTTTTTGCCCCCTCTTCTCCAAGCTTTGCAAAGAAAGATCTGTTTGTCTGTAAAAGTATTCCAATGACAGCCAGCAGCAATCCCCCCAGCCAGACGGCACCATTTATTTTTTTCTTTTTTAAATGTCGATAACGATAAGCATACATACTACACTGTATGCACTTCTATTTTTCATTATACCATGAAGCTTTGCTTCTTGATCGTGATCTGCATGAGTTTCGCCCGGCAGTCTTGTTTTACTATAATCCCGCCTGTCTATTATGCCGGCAGTCCTTCCCCCATAAATGCAATATTGATGCCTTCCGAGATCGTGTAGCTTAATCTTTTGACCGACTCATCAATATCTTTTGGCGTCACAAACATCGCATTTAAATTCGGTGAGAGAAGTTCCCGGATCAGTTCATATTTTTCTCCATCGTTTAACTCTTTTAACGAATCCCCAAGTATATCAAATGCCTTGCTCTGGCTCATCGCAGCGATCAGGTTAAACATTGTGTCATTGACGATCGTTGCAGCATCTACAACTGTCGGTATCCCGATTGATATCACGGGAATCCCAAGGCTTTTTTTATTCAGTCCGTGTCTATGGTTTCCAACCCCACTGCCTGGATTGATCCCGGTATCCGTGACCTGGATCGTCCGGTTTAACCGCTTGGTGCTGCGCGCCGCCAACGCATCAATGACAATGACAAGATCGGGTTTTGTCTCATCAATGATCCCATGAATGATCTCAAGACTTTCCATCCCCGTCTGTGCCATAACTCCCGGGACAATACTGCTGATCCGGTTCACATTTTTTTCTCCGAAAGCATACTTTCCATACTCTTTTACAATGTGTCTTGTGATAAAAAGATTGTCCACCACACGCGGGCCTAGTGCATCCGGCGTAACTTCACGGTTTCCAAGTCCAACGACCAGCACCGACAGCTCCTCATTTTTTTTCTGGATCAACTGACGGATGATCTTCGCAAGCTGTACGGATATCTCTCTGTGATAGTCTTCATCCTCCTCATCCATATTTCCCGCCTCGATCGTTATATAGGTTCCCTTGGGTTTTCCCATCGTCTTTGCACCGTTTTCCGTCTCAATGACCACTGTGCTGACCGTGATATTTTTGTCAACTTTCTCTTCTAAAAAACGGACTCCCTTCAGATCAACATGATCTTCCTGCATTTTTTCCTGCGTTTCAAGCGCTAAATCCGTTCGTATCTGATACATAAATTTTCCCCCATATTCCAATGCCCTGCTCCGGCATCTGTTATCTTTGCCTATATTATTTCTGGTCTGAAAAAAAATTATCCATAATTTCTCATTATTTTACTGTTTTACACTTGACAACCACAAAAACCTGCCCTATAATATACCAGTATGTTTACATTGAACTGTCCGTGTCCGGCTTTAATGTAACAATCATGAACAATAACGATTACAAATTGGAGGTGTACGGATTGGCTAACATTAAATCTGCAAAAAAAAGAATTTTAGTAACAGAGACAAGAGCTGCTAGAAACAAAGCGATCAGAAGCGAAGTGAAAACTTCTATTAAAAAAGTTGAGGCTGCAGTAGCTGCAAACGATAAAGAGGCTGCAAAAGCTGCTTTAACAGTTGCTATCTCAACTATCGAGAGCGCTTCTTCTAAAGGAATTTACCACAAGAACAATTCTGCTAGAAAAGTTTCCCGTTTAACAAAACTTGTTAACGGTTTAGCTTAATTTTTGAAACATAGATAAAAACATATATGCGGCCTTAACCCAGCCGCATAATAAAAACACCAGTACCGTCATACTGGTGTTTTTTTGATTCATAGGAATTTACGTCCTATGAATCAAAAAGCCCTCCGGGCGGGATCGCACTGCGTCGGAGATGAATTATGTCGCAAAGCGACCCGCCGCAGGCGGGGAATCCTGTGAAACAGAATTCTTTTTATGTTATTTTTCTGACCGGCTGTACTTCATAATAAAAAGCTCTACCGCCATCTGATCATTCATGCGTCCTGTTTTTACGGACTCCTCTAAGTCAGCTCCATCATAAAGCGCCCTCTTTAACTGCGCCATTGTAAATCCTTTTGCCTGTGAAATATTCCGTTTTACCGCAAACGGCGGGATTCCCGCATTTTTGGCAATCGACTGATTGTCCATTCCACGCCCTGCCATATCACGCACATTTAAAAGGATCTGAAACTGTCTGGTAATCAGAAACATAATGCGCATCGGAGGTTCTTTTAATGTCAGAAGATCATAATACAGATCCAGTGCCTTCCGCTGGTTATGCTCGGCGATTGCATTGACCATCTCAAATATCTTATTGGTCGTCTGTTCCGTCGTGACTGCCATCACATCTTCCGCTGTGATCACATCCCGGTCTAAGGCATAACAGATCAGCTTTTCTAACTCCCTGTCAATATTTCCCATATCCGTTCCTGTCCTGCTTAAAAAAAGCTGCATCACGGATCCGGTGATGTTTTTTCCTTCTTTTTTTAATCTGGTCAAGATCCAGCGCGTCAAAAGTTCCTCGCTCTGTGCTGAAAACTCTACGATCTTCCCATTATTCTTGACCGTTTTATACATCTTCGAACGCTTGTCCACTTCCTCTTCCACAAAAATAAAATGTGTCGCCGGTGCCACCTGCGTGAGATATTCAGCAAGATCCTCACAGGAACTTTTAAAAAATCCGCTGTCCTCGATCAATATCACTCTCCGGTCTGCAAAAAAAGGCAGTGTTTCGGCAAGATCAATCACTTCTTTCGGATTGATATTCTTTCCCTCAAACGTCGTAAAATTCATGTTGTCATCCGGCGCTGCCATTGCATTTTTCAATTTGTCTTTATACTGCTTTTTTAAATATGCTTCCGTTCCATACAGCAGGTAGATCTGTTTGAAATTTCCGCTTCTGATATCATCATCGATCGTTTTCATTTTATCTGATTCCTTTTTATCACTTATCCAGATACAAAGCACTGATATTGCATTACACTTCGCTGCATTTTCGCTGCATCGAATTACGCAGCGCTGCACTACGCAGCTTTATACTAAGCTGCATACCACAGTATAACATACATTACCTGACAAATACAAACCGCTTGTCCGGAAGTAAAAATTTTTGTACTGCCAGCTCATTTTTCTTTAACCGAGTCACTGTGATCTGTCCACCCTCCATCGTGTAAAACAGTGCACTCCCCGTATCCCGGATATTTTCAACCGCCGCTCTGCCCGGATGTCCGTATCGATTCTTTTCTGCGCAGGAAATGACCGAAATCCGTGGCGAAACCGCATCCAGAAAACTTTTTGTGTTTGAATATTTTGAACCATGGTGCGCCGCCTTGTAAAAATCTATGTCATTGATTCCACCCCATTTTAGGATCTGTTTTTCCTGCTCCTCCCCGATATCTCCGGTAAATAATGCAGAAAAACCTTTTTCCTCGTACAATAACACCAGTGATTCCTCATTCTTATCTGTGCCCATTTCATTTCTCATTTCATCCCCCGCATGATACCCCGGCGAAATGGCTGTTATCTTTGCGCTTCCAGAAAAAAGCGCATCTTTCCGGCTCATCATACAGATTTCTGTTCCATGTTCTTTTGCCAGTGAAACCAGCTTTTCATAGCTCTCATCCCGCATCATCCCCCGGAAGAGCACCAGATTCCTGATCCGGTATCCCCCATCAAAAATCTCCGACAAACCGGAGATATGATCCTGATCCGTATGGGAAACAAACCAGTAGTCAATCTCTTTCACACCGTTTGACTTTAAATACGGCAGGATACGGTACTTTCCCACACTCTGCACATTTGTACTGCCACCATCTATAAAAATATCATAGCCGCTGTCTGTATGCAGATAAATCCCGTCTCCCTGTCCGACATCAAGCACGGTAAGTTTCATCCCTTGTGAAACTGGTGTAAACAAAAAAACAAGCAGTCCCAACCCACAGGCAAACAAACTCCACTCCATTCCCCGGTAACTCTTTCTTCTCTTTTGCCTTCCGTTTTCTTCTGTCATCTGCTGCATTTCTTTCTGGCGCTTTGTCACATGAGAAAGCAAAAAAAGTCCCACGGCAAGCAACAGATAGTATACGGTAATTTTTACTGCGGATGGTTTTCCGGTAATCAGCAACGCATGAGGCAGACCCGATGCGATCGTACAAATTTTTTCATAACCGCTTAAAATCACATGGCACGGCAGCAATACGATATGCACGAGTACTGCCTGCGGCATCACCGCACACCCCAGCAGACCCCCGGCAATTCCGGACACCAGTACAATTCCAACAAACGGCAGCACAAGCAGATTCAGCAGCATCGCATATACCGGGATTTCATAAAAATACCATGCCGTAACCGGCAGTATCACAAGCTGAAGCACGAATCCTGTACCAATTTTTTGCAGCACCGCATGCCTCTGGTATGCGCTCTGCACAATTTTTCCAGCCCATACCACACCAAGTACCGCAATAAAAGAAAGCTGAAATCCCGCATCATATAACGCAAACGGCTGTTTCCATAAAATGAGCAGTGCGGTAAAACCCATTGCATTTAGGGAATCATAACTTCGCCCCACCGCCTGCCCAAGCAGAAGAATGCAAAACATACTGACCGCACGGAACGACGAATATCCCATTCCGGTCATCATGCCATATAAGATCATAAACACTGCCGCAAAAATTCCCGATCCCCAGAAACCAAAGCTCCCTTTTCGCAGCAATCGGTACAATGTCATGCCGATTACTGCGATATGTAATCCCGATATCGCCAGAATATGTGAGATCCCGGCGGTGCGGTAAAGCTGTTTTACCTCCGCATCCAGAAGATTTTTTTCTCCGAGCAGCATCGTACTTAAAACTCCACCCTCCCGCACGCCAAGTGCCTGTTCATACACCCCTGCCAGATGATATTTCCATTGATACATTTTCTCCGCAATAAGATTCGCTTTTCCGTATGCAGACACTTCATCCACATCACTTACGGCAAATGCGGTCCCACGCGCCTTATAATAAGCCGCCTGATCAAAATTTCCCTCATTGCGTGCCCGGTTAAATAATTTTATTTTTCCATGTAAAACAAGCGTTTGTCCGATAGAACAGGTGTCGGACTCACCATAGATGATGATGCTTGCAGATATGCGCTGCCATTCACTGATTTTAGAATCCTGTCTGATCTGACAGGATGATAGATTGTATAAATACTGTTCGTTTTTTTGCTCTTTGCCGGTGAGTTTCCCCTTTAAAAGGATCTCTTCCCCATCTTCCAAATACGGCAGATATTGATTTTGTTCCGCCTGCACAACCCCGCAGTGATGCCAGCCCAAAAATAATGCTGCGACAGAACATACCGCCATACACCACCGCCGTTTCCGAACCGGATATCTGTCACTCTCCGGCATCCCTCTGTCATGTCCTGTCACGATTGCAGGCCAGAGCAGAATTCCAAAAAATAAAAGCCAGAACGTCCACGGCTTTCCATACACGGCAATGGAAATACCGCAGATAAACCCTGCTGCCATTTCAAGAAATGGTCTTTTCCCCAATTTATTCCTCCTCTGTTACTCCTGTCTCTTCCAATGAAACGACGTAATCAAGATTTCTGTCATACATGTCGCTCAATTTAAAATTATCACGGTAAGTGCCACTGGTATCCCCATTGACCGAGATCTGTACTTTACTGATCGTAGACAATTCTGTCAGGGAATCCACGATTGAATAGATGACAACCGCCTCATTCACCTGATAATCCTGATTTTTAAAGTTTTCATCCAGACTCACATAGCAGACACCGTCCACCACGGATACATTGATCAGTTTCGTTCCCGCCGGAATCGCAGATTTTGCCCCCTCTGTCTGCGGTCCCTCCAAAAGCTGTTCCATGATCAGTTTTTCCATCGACACGTTGCTGCTGTAATAGACATCGCTTCTTGTCTCCTCCACCAGTCCGTCACCGGTTTCATTTGCAAAATAAAGTTTTAATGTCGTACATTGGATTGAATTGATCTGTTCTCCCGGATTCTCAATAAAACTGTCCTGATTCATGCTTCCGACAATATTGCCCCTGATATCCGTAAGCGGTGCATCTGCCACATAAAATGATACACAGTCCACCCCTGGAATCTGTGTCATGGTAAGAACCACCGCAGCACGGCACAATACTTCTTCAACCTCCGTCATACTGCTGTAATCCGCATCAAAATGGATCGAGAGCATCACGCCGTCAAGCGAATAATCGGTAACCTCCACTCCGTTTGGTATCGGTTTGCGGTACTCAACATTGTCAGAATCTGAGCTTAACTTTGCTAAAAATTCTTTGATCATCCCATCCGTATCCGAAGCCTCCGGCTCATAGGGAACATCTACGATCTTTGTTTTGTCCTTATTCAGATATTCGATATTATATTCGCTGCTCACTTCATCATTTCCGCATCCAGCCAGCAAAAAGACTGCCAGGATACATCCTGACAACAGCACAATGATTTTTTTATCCATAATCTGACCTTTCATTTTCAATAGATCCAATCTGTTATGAAATATAATTGAGCGGAATACGAACATTAAAGATCGTTCCCTCTCCCTCTGTACTGAACACCTTGATCGCACCACGGTGCATCAGTACTGCATTCCGCGTGATGGCAAGACCAAGTCCGGTTCCACCGATCTCCCTGGAGTGTGACTTGTCCACACGGTAAAAACGTTCATAAATATGTCCTAACGAATCTTCCGGTATTCCGATTCCGGAATCTTCTACTTTCAGGTAAAAATATTGATGATCCGCATTCAGCGAAACATGTACCCAGCCGTCTTCCTTGTTGTATTTGATCGCATTTTCAATCAAATTGGTAAACGCCAGAGTAATCTTTACCTCGTCAACATCTGCGCTGACCGGGCGGAAACTTTCAAGCACAAGCTCCACTTTCTGCTTGTCCGCGATCGGACGCAGACGTTTTAAGATCTGCTCTAACAGTTCATTGATATTGATATTTGTGATATTCAGATCTCCCGCTGCCTTGTCCATCTTGACTAATGAAAGCAGGTCATTGATGATCTTCGTCTCACGATCCACCTCATTGCCAATATCTCCCATAAACTCTTTGTAGAGTTCGATCGGGGCATCCTCCATGCTGTTGATGGAATCCGCCAGCACCTTCATGGAAGTAAGTGGTGTTTTTAATTCATGTGACACATTCGACACAAACTCCTGTCTGGAATCATCTAGCACCTTCATTCTTCCAAGCATTTTATTAAATTTCTCACTGATCAGCTTCGTCTCTGTATAATCATTGACAGAAAGCGCATCCTCGCCATAACCCGTCTGGATCTCATCAATTGATTTTGACATCTTATGAAACGGTCTTACCATCTGTCCTGCAATGATGACGCTTGCGAAAATAACTGTAAAAATGCAGATCAGTTCAATGATCCTCGTGTTCGTTGCAAGATAATCCAGGTTCAGGCTGATACTGTCCGTTGACACGCTCACCATCATGACACCTATCACCTGTCTGCTTTCATTTTCCTGATCCGTGCGCACAAGTGGTATTGTCATCTCAATATAACGATATTTTGAATCATATTTCGTAATCTCCTCCCCGTAAAAGCTTTTGATGACTTCCTCTGAGATGATCGTCTTTTTTTCATCAAGCTTATAAGTATCTTTCACTACCTGAAAGGTGTCACTGATGATCATGACACGCCCGTCATAGATAGTGGAAAGCTGCTCGAGCTGTGCGTTAATGGTAGGAGAACCGGAATTTTCCAGATAATCATTTGACACGATCTGATTCGCTAAAATCTTTGCCTGGCTTAAGATTTCGCTGGTTCGAAGTGAAACAGCCCTGTTTTCATAAGAATTGAGCATCCCGATCCGCAAAAGAACACATGGGATCACGCCTATAAGAATAAGTAAAAGAACCAGCCTGAATCTCAGGCTGTTCATAAAATCTGTAAATTTTTTTAATTTTGTCATGGCTGCACCTTACTAATTCTGAGAATAATAATACCCAACGCCCCATTTGGTATGCACATACTTCGGCTCGCTCGGATTGCTCTCGATCTTTTCTCTCAGACGCCGCACATGAACATCTACCGTACGCACATCTCCCGGATATTCGTATCCCCACACAAGATTCAAAAGATTCTCCCTGCCGTAGACTTTGTTCGGGTTGTTGACAAGAAGCTCTAACAGATCAAACTCTTTCGCGGTAAGATTCACTTCTTTCCCTAAAATAAAGAGTCTTCTGCTCTCACAGTCTAATTTCAGATCACCTGCTTCTATGACTTTGCTGTCCTCTTTTTTCGGCTGGCTCGCCGCAGTACGCCGCATGATCGCTTTAATTCTTGCCTTTACCTCAAGGATATTAAACGGTTTTGTGATGTAATCATCTGCACCGTACTCTAACCCTAAGATCTTATCCATGTCATCTCCCTTTGCGGTGAGCATGACGATCGGCATATTCGAAAACTCCCTGATATGCTGGCATACCTCAAATCCATCCATCTTCGGAAGCATGATATCAAGAAGCACCATGTCATAGGCATTTTCCGTTGCCATCTTTAATGCTTCCTCCCCGTCATATGCGCAGTCCACTTCCATTCCGTCCTGCTCAAGACTGAACCGGATTCCCTTTACAATTAACTTTTCATCATCTACAACAAGAACCTTTTTTGCCATTTTACTTCACCTTTATATGATCTTTTATTCGATTATAAACGCCCTCTTTGATCCCCTCTACCTGCTTGATCTCCTCCACAGAAGAAAAAGAACCATTTTTCTCACGGTAACGGATAATACTGTCCGCCTTGGTCTGACCGATTCCGGAAAGCGTCATAAGCTCCGCTGCAGTTGCCAGATTAAGATCTATTCTGCCATCTGAATCTTGGGCTGTTTCGCCATCCACTCCCGTCTCCGTTCGTTCCCCTGCTTCTTCTAAACCATCCTTAGCAGCTTCCTCCTGCGTCAGAATGCGTACCATCTCTCCGTCCACGATCTCCCGCGCCTGATTGACAGACTCCTCTGCCGCATCCTCCGTCAGACCGCCGGCTGCCTCAATTACCTCATAGAGTCTCGCATTTTGCGTGACCTCATAAACTCCCGGTGTATTTACCGCCCCGCAGATATATACAAAACATTTTTCAGTCTGTATGCCGTTCTCCTCCGATATCTGCGTGTCATCCGTCTCAGGTACTGCCTCACTCCGCTGCGTTTCTGCCACGGATGTCTCCGATTGAAAATAGACGTTTTCTTTCTCTCCACATGCAGCTGCCAACAGGCAAATGCATGAAAAACATAGTACTTTTATAAATTTTTTCGTCATAAGCGTCTCCTTCTTCATTATTCCAGAAGGAGTCCTCAATGCCCACTCTCTATATTTTAACGAAATTTTTCATTTATTACAAGAGTGTATAAAATTTATTTCATTTATTTTTACAAAATTTAAAAATATTCGGCAATTTTTTCCTTTAACCCTACCCAGAAATCTTTTGCATCCTGGGAATCCGGCAGTAAAACGGCATCCTCGTATGCCTGATAAGCGGTTTTTTCCGCATCATCTGCAGTCTGTGATAAAAATACCGAATAATGACCACTCATATCATGCAGTCTGTCTGTAAGCCGCACTGTTACAAAATCTGCAAAATCCGCTGCCTGATCCGTATTTTTTGAAAAATCATTGACAACAAACATATCCGTAGATGCACATCCGATAGAAGGAAGTTCCTCATTCAGTGCCGGGATCTCCATCACAGAATAAGATATATCGTCTAATTTTTGCAGGGAATCTGTGTTTACAAACGCACAGAGTGTTTTTCCGGATTTAAAATGTTCTAAAATGCTGTCCATGGAGACTGAATTGATGTCTAAGGAAAAGGATCCTAAAATGGTTTCAAAGTATTCAAGATCTTTCTGATACAGATCTTCATCATAGGCCACATTCATCGTTTCCGGCGCCGTTTTCTCAAACGTTACACTGTTTCCAACGAACGGGAAATCGTAAAATGCATCATTTACATCCCACTCTAACAGGTATTCCACATTTTCTCCCGGTTCATTCTCATTAGAATAATCAATGATCGCCTGCAGTGACTCCGGCTGGTTTTCAAAATATCCGTTCTGATAAACAAACACATTTGCATCGTAACTGAGCGGATATCCAATCATTTTATCCTCATAGGTGGAAGCTTTCACTGACTTTTGGGATGCCCCCTCATAAGATCCTCCATCCTCATTTTCCATGGCAAGACCATATAAATATGCCTCCTCAAGCTCATCGCCATTTAACAGATAAACATCCGGATAATCCTCTCCCTGCATGGTATTGTCGTAAATCATCCCGATATAATCCAGAGTATCCTGACATTTGAAAGCTGCCTTCACACCCGTCTGTTCAAAATACTGTCTGGCTGCATATTCAAAAAAATCTTCATAAGATGGATCTTCATACCACACGGTCAGGTCTGTATCTGCCAGATCGTATGCATCTGTTTTCACATCCGGCTGTTTTCCTTCTGTGCCCGGTTCTTCTGCCTGCAACGGAAATGTCGTCTCTTTTACAGGCTGTTTTGAAACGACACCAGCCATAATGGCTGCTCCTGCGCAAACCACTATGGCTGCAATTACACTTCTCTTTTGTATTCTTCATAATCCCATTTTCCTATCCCTCGTTTTACGACAACAGACTGCACACATCCGCGTGCAGTCTATGATTCCTTACATCTGATCCAATGCTTTTTTCAGTTTTCCGATCATCTCATCCACATGTTGTTTCTCGATGATGAGCGGTGGTACAAAACGGAGTACGTCTGAACCTGCCGTGATCACAATCAGTCCTTCCTCCAGTGCCTTTGCAGCGATCTGTCCGACCGGCTTTTCGGATACCACACCCTGCATCAGTCCAAGTCCCCTGCGTGCTGTCAGAAAATCGTAGGAAGCTACCAGTTCATCTAATTTTTCTTCCAGATATGGTGTGATTTCTTTCACATGGTCTGTGATGTGGTCGCGCTCCATCATCTCAAGCACCTTATCAACTGCAGCACCGACAAATGGGTTTCCGCCGTAAGTCGTTCCATGATCGCCCGGTTTTAAAGATTTTTCTGCCACCTTTTCGGTCATCAGGAATGCTCCGACCGGAACACCGCAGCCAAGCGCTTTTGCACTTGTCATGATATCCGGTTTCACACCGTAATGCTGCCATGCAAACATCTCACCGGTCCGTCCCATACCGCACTGGATCTCATCTAAGATCAGAAGAATATCATGCTCATCGCAGAGTTTCCGGACACCTTCCATAAATTCTTTTGTTGCCGGATAAATACCGCCCTCGCCCTGTACTGTCTCAAACAGGATCGCGCATGTCTTGTCCGTGATCCGTTTTTTCACGCTGTCAAGGTCATTGTAGTCTGCAAATTTCACACCCGGCATTAGCGGTTCAAACGGTTCCTGATAATGTTTATTTCCGGTGACGGAGAGTGCTCCGATACTTCTTCCATGGAAAGAATGATTCATTGCAATGATCTCATGTCCTGCATGTCTGTCTCTCGTGTAAGCGTATTTTTTTGCTGCCTTGATTGCACCTTCGATTGCCTCTGTACCACTGTTGGTAAAGAACACACGATCCATCCCGCTCGCTTTTTTCACACGCTCTGCTGCATGGATGATTGGCACATTGTAATACAGGTTTGATGTATGCATAATCTTATCGATCTGTGCTTTTAAGGCATCCCCATACTCTTTGTTGCCGTATCCAAATGCCTGCACTGCGATGCCTGCCGCAAAATCCAGATATTCTTTTCCGTCTGTATCATACAGATAAACACCCTCACCGTGGTCTAATACCAGTGAAAAACGATTGTATGTGTGGAGGATATTTTCCTCCGCCTCATTGATATATCCTTCTTTATTCATGATAAAACTTCGTCTCCTTATCTCCTAAAATGGCAGTTCCAATTCCGCGGTTCGTAAAGATTTCAAGAAGCAGGCAGTGTGCGATACGTCCGTCTAAGATATGTACTCTTGAAACACCGTTCTCGATCGCATCGATACAGTTGTTTAACTTCGGAAGCATGCCGCCGCCGATAAATCCGTCCCCGATCAGTTCTCTCGCCTCTGATACACGAAGCTCGGAGATCAGTGTATCTTTGTCTTTCGGATCTTTGTAAACGCCCTCGATATCGGTTAAAAATGCAAGTTTTTCAGCTTTTACCGCTTTTGCGATCGCACATGCCGCATCATCGGCATTGATATTATAGCTGTTGTATTCTGCATCCATTCCTACCGGGCAGATGATCGGGAGAAAATCTTTTTCCAGCAGATCATATAAAATCTGCGGATTTACCTCTGTGATCTCACCGACAAAACCGATATCCTCACCATTTGAGTATTTCTTTTCTACTTTTAACAGTCCACCGTCTTTTCCGCTGATGCCGACTGCATTGACGCCAAGCTCCTGTACCAGTGTCACCAGTGATTTATTGACCTTATTTAACACCATCTCGGCGATCTCCATGGTTGCCTCGTCCGTTTTGCGGAGTCCATTGATAAATACAGGCTCCATGCCGACTTTGCCAACCCATTTACTGATTTCTTTGCCACCGCCATGCACGATGATCGGCTTGAATCCAACCAGTTTTAACAGAGTGACATCCTGGATGACGTGTTTTTTTAATTCTTCATCTACCATGGCGCTTCCACCATATTTTACCACAATGATCTTACGGTTGAAACGCTGTATGTATGGAAGTGCTTCGATGAGCACTTCGGCTTTCTGCAAAAGTTCCTTCATATTGTTATCTTCCATTAGTTTGGTTCTCCTCTATAAAATCTTGATATTGCCGTACGAAACTCTGATTCAGGTTGTGTTTGCTGTGGCCGCAGCAGCGCCAGTTTTTTGAAGAGTTTCGCGTTGGCCTCATATCTGCCTGCCTATGAGCGGTAATCGGCGTTAATTTTTACATAGTCGTAGGTTAAGTCGCAGCCCCAGGCGGTAGCCTGTGCAGCACCCATTTTGATGTCGGCGATGGCGGTGACTGCGGGTTCGGATAAGATTTTGGTTGCTTCTTCTTCGCTGTAGTCGACGGCGACTCCGTCTTTGATGATCTGCATTTTTCCTGCAGCACTCTCGAAGAATAAGTCTACTTTTTCCGGATCAAACTGTGCGCCGGAGTAGCCCATGGCACAGAGGATTCTGCCCCAGTTTGCATCGTGTCCGTAGATGGCTGCTTTGGTGAGGCTTGATGTGATGACGGATTTGCTTAAGATCTTTGCCTGCTCTTTTGTCTCGGCACCGATTACTTTTACCTCAAACAACGCAGTTGCTCCCTCTCCATCTCCTGCCATCTGTTTTGCGAGTGTCTCATTGACAAATCGGAGCGCCTTTGTAAAGGTCTCATAATCCGCATTTTTCTCAGTAATTTTTGTGTTCTCTGCCATTCCGTTTGCCAACAGGAGACAGGTATCATTTGTGGAGGTATCGCCGTCCACGGAGATCATGTTATAGGTATCTTCCACGTCCGCTTTTAATGCCTCTAACAGCAGCTCCTGTGAAATTGCAGCATCGGTTGTCACAAAACTTAACATGGTACACATATTCGGATGGATCATGCCGGAACCTTTGCACATGCCGCCGATTGTGACGGTTTTGCCGGAAAGCTCAATCTCAACAGCTACTTCTTTTTCATGTGTATCGGTCGTCATAATCGCAAGTGCTGCATTATGTCCGCTCTCGATATCGCCATTTAATTGTGGGACCATCGTTTCAACTCCCGCACAGATGCGGTCGATCGGAAGCTGCATACCGATGACTCCGGTCGATGCCACAAGCACCTCATCGGTTGGGATCTGAAGCAGTTTGTTTACTTTTTCTGCAGTTGCTTTGCAGTAACCCATCCCCTCTTCTCCGGTACATGCATTTGCAATACCTGCATTGACAATGACTGCCTGTGCCTTTTTACTGTCATATACTACATGCTGGTCCCATTTGACCGGGGCAGCTTTTACAATGTTTGTGGTAAATGTTCCTGCCACTGCACATGGTACTTCACTGTAGATCATTGCCATGTCTGTTCTGTCTTTATATTTGATTCCTGCTGCTGTACTTGCTGCCTTAAATCCTTTTGCTGCGGTCACGCCGCCTTTGATCTGTTTCACTTTAACCTCCATTCCTGCACTGCTTTCTAATGTAAACAAAATTTTCATTTGCATCTCAAGTTTGTGCGTAACTCAAATCCTTCATGTAAAAATTGTATTTTTCGCACTGTCTGTTCCTGTGTTTTACGGATTAAATACGGTCTGGTTTTCTTCGTTTGTGACATATTCATAATAATTGACATCCTCGCGGAACGTCCATCCCATTCCCTGCCAGAAGTGGTTTCCGATGTCATTTTTCTTAAATGCAATCAGATTGACCTTGTTGACATGTTCACGCTTTAAAGCCGCAAGGCACGCTTCCACCATCTTCTGTCCGATGCCCTGCTTTCTGTAATCCTCATGAACGCAGACATGATATAAACATCCGCGTCTGCCGTCATGACCGCACAGGATTGCACCGATGATTCTGTCGTTTTCACACGCCACCATACTCGTGGTCGGATTTCGTCTGATAAAGCGTTCCACACCTTCTTTCGAATCATCAATACTCCGGATTCCAAACCCGTGAATCCCCATCCACAGTGCATGTACCTCCTCAAAATCCTCCATTGTCATCTCACGGATGTTTACTTTTTTCTCTTCCATGTCTTTGATTCCTTTTCCAGCATAACTGTTTCGTCCAGTTACTTTTTACCTCTTATTAAAAATATAATTCAGTGTATTACTATGTAATCTTTATTACTATGTAATCTTTAATTACTATGTAATCTTCAATTACTATGCATCCATCTATGATGCTTACGGGAACATCGGAACCATATTTAAGCCCTCTGCCTCATCAAAACCGAATAACAGGTTCATGTTCTGTACCGCCTGTCCTGCTGCACCTTTTACCAGGTTGTCAAGTGCGCCCATCATCACGATACGTCCGGTTCTCTCGTCAATCTTAAAATTAACATCTACATAATTACTGCCCTCTACCCATTTTGTCTCCGGGCAGACATCTTTTTCCAGCACACGGACAAATTTTTCTTTGCCATAATATTTATCATAGACTGCCTTTACTTCCTCATAAGAAGGAAGGCTGCCATCTGCTTTTTTTACCAGTGCTGCATACTCGGTTGCGAGGATACCGCGGTTCATCGGAACAAGGTGCGGGGTAAAATTAACAACGATCTCTTTGCCTGCCGCATAACCGAGCTGCTCCTCAATCTCTGGCGTATGACGGTGATTTGTCACTCCGTACGCTTTCATATTTTCATTGACCTCACAGAACAGGTTCGGCAGCTTTGCACCCCGCCCTGCACCGGAAGTTCCTGATTTTGCATCAATGATCAGCGTATTCGGGTCGATCAGCCCCTCTTTTACCAGCGGATAAGCGGTCAGAATGGAACAGGTCGTATAGCAGCCCGGATTGGCGATAAGTCTTGCTCCTTTTACTTTATCACGATTGATCTCGCAGAGACCATAGACAGCTTCCTCTATAAACTGCGGACTCTTGTGCTCGATCTTGTACCATTTCTCATAGACGGAAACATCTTTGATTCTGAAATCAGCGCTTAAATCTATGATTTTTACCTTATTTAATATATCCTCTGTCAGTACACCTGCCAAAAATCCCTGCGGGGTTGCTGTAAAGATCACGTCCACCTGGCTTGCAAGCTCATCCATATTATCGTCTAGACATACATCATCCACGATCTCAAACATATTCTGGTAAACTTCTGCATATTTTTTATCTATGTAGCTGCGGGATCCATACCATTTAATCTCCACTTCTTTATGTCCCATTAAAATACGGACCAGTTCATTTCCTGCATATCCGGTTGCACCGATGATTCCTGCTTTTATCATTTTTCTCATCCTTTCCGCTCATGCTTATCTCACATGATTTCTGCACTTTTCAGCCCATTATTGTATACAGGCATACCTGCATAAGCATCTTTCTTCCTATATTAATACACCTCATCGCAGTCGTAAAGTATCTTTTTTCGTGCGCTGTTCGATATTGCATAATTATACATTCATTTTGTCTTTTATGCAATACCATTTTTTGTCTTTTTCCTATAATATGTATTATGCTTAACTATTTTCTCCATTTTGTATAATCTTTATGTATTTTTATGAATAATGAATGTATAATTTTTCACTTGCGTTTCTACATTTTTTGTTGTATATTGTCTTTAGTTAATGATCCGGCATACAAATGGGTCAAATATACATAACAGAAAGGGCTGTATCACATGAAGGAAAAAGTTATTTTAGCGTACTCCGGTGGACTTGATACCACCGCCATTATTCCATGGTTAAAGGAAAATTATGATTATGAAGTTATCTGCTGCTGTATCGACTGCGGTCAGGAAGAAGAGTTAGACGGTCTTGAAGAAAGAGCCATCTCCTGTGGAGCTTCCAAATTATACATCGTAGATATCATCGATGAATTCTGTGACGATTACATCATGCCATGTGTTCAGGCAAATGCCATTTATGAAAACAAATACTTACTCGGAACCTCTATGGCACGTCCTCTGATTGCTAAGAAGTTAGTTGAGATTGCAAGAAAAGAAGGTGCTACTGCAATCTGCCACGGTGCTACCGGTAAAGGAAACGACCAGATTCGTTTTGAGCTCAGCATCAAAGCACTTGCCCCTGACTTAAAGATCATCGCTGCATGGAGAGATTCAAAATGGACCATGGATTCCCGCGAGTCAGAGATCGAATACTGCAAAGCACATGGTATTCATCTTCCATTCTCCGCTGACACAAGCTACAGCCGTGACCGTAACATCTGGCACATCAGCCATGAAGGCCTTGAGTTAGAGGATCCTGCATGTGAGCCAAACTATGATCACCTGTTAGTTCTCGGTGTTTCCCCGGAAAAAGCTCCGGAAGAAGGCGAATATGTAACCATGACATTTGAGAAAGGTGTTCCGACTTCCGTAAACGGAAAAGAGATGAAAGTTTCCGATATCATCCGTGAGTTAAACCGTCTTGGCGGTAAGCACGGCGTCGGCATCATCGATATCGTAGAGAACCGTGTTGTTGGTATGAAATCCCGCGGTGTATATGAGACTCCTGGCGGAACGATCTTAATGGAAGCTCACCAGCAGTTAGAGGAGCTCGTTTTAGACCGTGCAACCATGGAAGTGAAGAAAGATATGGGTAACAAACTTGCCCAGATCGTTTACGAAGGAAAATGGTTCACACCTTTATGTGATGCAGTCAGAGCTTTCGTTACCTCCACGCAGGAATATGTAACCGGTGAAGTTAAATTCAAATTATACAAAGGCAACATCATCAAAGCCGGAACAACTTCTAAATACTCTCTGTACAGTGAGTCACTCGCAAGCTTTACAACCGGTGATCTTTACGATCATCACGATGCTTCCGGATTCATCACACTGTTCGGACTTCCATTAAAAGTTCGCGCTATGAAGATGCAGGAGATCGGTGAGAAAAATAAATATGAGGACTAATCACAGGATGTGATTATGGTTCTATTAATTCATAGCGGACAATTTCCTATGAAGTAAAAAAACAGGAGCTTGTGCTCCTGTTTTTTTACTTTATACTGCCTTGTTCTGCCATCCATGAAAGAACCTGATTGTGACTGTGCCTCTGACATCTATGATTCTCACTGTCTCAGTGCTTCTACCAACAATTTTTCAAGATACTCTGCTGCCGGTGTAAGTGCCGCCTCATCCGCATAAAACTTTGGATGATGGTTCGGATAACCGACACCCGTTCCCACGTTGATAAAACAGCCCGGAATCTTTTCGAGATAAAAAGCAAAATCCTCTCCACCTGTCGAATTACGCTGTGGAACAACCTCAAAGCCACTCTCTTCTGCCACTTTTTGTGCAAACGCACTCCACGCTTTCTCATTGACGGTTGCAGGCGGCCCCGGATACCACAACAATTCCGCATTTGCGCCATATGCCGCTGCTGTGTGTTCCGCAATCTCACGCATGCGTTTTTCTATAAAGATACGATCGTCTTTTTCCATGGAACGCACGGTACCCTCCAGTTCCACCTTATCCGGGATCACATTCCAGGTATTGCCGCCATTAATCCTCGTCACACTGACAACACCTGTATGGAACGGATTTAAGTTTCTGCCGACAATACTCTGGAACGCCTGTATCACAGATGCAGCTACCAGGATCGTGTCCACGCCCTCATCCGGGTGTCCTCCATGGCAGCCTGTTCCCGTGATATTTAACTCAAACCGGTCTACTGCAGCCATGACACTGCCCGCGCGGATTCCCAGCGTTCCAACCGGAAGATATGCCGCCGTATGCAGCCCAAAGATCGCTGTTACATCCGAGAACACACCGGTTTCAAGAACTGTCTCCGCACCATGGGAAGATTCCTCTGCCGGCTGGAACAGAATTTTTACATTTCCCTGTAACTCCTCTTTCCTCTCCTGTAACAGCAATGCTGCTCCAAACACCGCCGCCGCATGAAAATCATGTCCGCAGGCATGCATTTTCCCCGGAGTTTTTGATTTATAGGGAAGATCGGTTTCCTCCGCGATCGGCAGTGCATCAATGTCACAGCGCAGTCCATAAGTTTTTCCCGGTTTTGCGCCGCGCACGATGGCGGTCACACCGGTCTTTAGCGGTATCTGCAAAATCTCAATGCCTGCCGCCGCAAGTTCCCGTTTGATCCGCTCTGTCGTCTCATATTCCTCATAAGACAGCTCCGGATGCATATGAAGTTCCTCAAAAAAACCGGTAAGTTTCTGTTCTAATGCCTTTCGTTCCATACTCTTCTCCATTTCTACACATTCTCACGTTCTGCCCGCAACGCCGTCTATTATAACAAACGATCGCCTGCATGCTCCGCAAACGTTCTATCTGTTATCCCTCTCATCATTTCTGTGGTTTAAATTTTTATTCGCTTTCATCCGCCGCCTACCTGCGTCCACCGGATGGATCAAATGCATCACGCAATGCATCGCCAACAAAGTTGATGGAAACTACCAGCACAACGATCATAATTCCCGGTGGAAGCCACAGCCACGGCTGTGAAGTCAATACCGTGATAGACTGCGCCCCGTTTAACATATTTCCAAGGCTTGCCATCGGCGGCTGTACACCCATGCCAAGGAAACTTAAAGCCGCCTCATCCAGCATGGAGATCGCCATAACAGATGTTGCATATACGAGGATCGGTGCAACTGTGTTTGGTAAAATTTCTGAAAATAAGATATGACGAAGCGGCATCCCTGCCACCACATTTCCCTTGACAAAATTTGTTTCACGCAGACTTAAAACATTTCCACGCACCAGTCTCGCCACACCCGGCCAGTCTACAAATCCAAGGATCAGGATAATG
>OCPY01000293.1_pt1 | contig 40941 bp, 37 predicted proteins | sample 1538821 | NCBI WGS metagenome assembly OCPY01 (sample SAMN04571728, study PRJEB22368) | human gut metagenome | biome: human gut; material: stool | host: Homo sapiens | place: Luxembourg | collected 2012-12-07 | reverse complement strand
CGCGCCGATGGTACTGCGCAAGCGGGAGAGTAGGTCGCCGCCATCTTATTTTCAAGTGGAAGCCCTTCCAGCAAGATTGCTGGGAGGGCTTTTCGTTTCTTTGTACCATGACAATGCGGCGTTGTTCCGTCGCGTCTTCGGCGCTTTCCCGTCGCGCTCGCGATGCTCTTCTGGTGTGCTCGTGGTGTTGTTCCATTGCGCCGTGCCGCTCTTCATTTTGCAACCGCAAGTAGTCGCAAGCACAAAGCTTGTCCGAAAGCCCAATCAAAAGTTTTGGCGTATGCGCGTGTTTCTTTCTTGTCTTTTCATTATCTTTGTAGGTACGATTGCCTGTAGACAGTGAATGTCAGGCAGGTAGAAATGTCATGTCATAAAAACGAGTAAGTAGGTCTTCAAGATTAGTTTATGGCAAACTAATTTTCCCCTGCTTTGATAATATAAAATTGAATACCTGCTTATGTCACAGCGATTTTTAGAAACGGTGGAGTGTCCTTACTGCCTTTCCAAAGGCGACTTTGAGTTTTGGGACTCTGTCAACGTCGATTTAAACCCGGAGCTTAGGGAGCGGCTGTTTAATGAGGAATTGTTTGTGTACCATTGCGACAAGTGTGGCCACGACAGTATGGTCCCCTATGGGATGATTTATCACGACATGACGCATGGCTTTATGCTGTTCTTCGACTTTGAAAAGTCTCCGGATTCTGAACATGACGACTTGATTTTGCCAGACCCGGAGCAAATGGGTGTGAGGAATAATTACATTTTCAGGATTGTGTATGGTCTTGATGCTTTGAAGGAAAAGATTCTGATTCTGGAGCACGAACTCAACGACGTCGCCATTGAGCGGATGAAGTATTTCATTTCTCATGTGACCTATCCCGATTTGACTGAGAACGGCTATGAGCTTTATTTTGTTGGAGAGCGGTACACAGGTAAGGGGTATGACAAGAAGAGCCTTGTTTTCTATTATCAGGATGACAAGGAACTGGACATGGAAATAGAAGTTTCCAAGGATGAGTATTACGAATATTGTTTGGCTTGCGAGGTCGATCCGCGTATGAGTGTCAGCAAATGCCAGTGTGTTGATGCAGAATGGATGGACTTGCAATTGAAGGAGGAATGACCGTCATGAAAAAGTTTGAACCAGATTGCAATGGACTCTCGAGGGTATGCAACGACGCCCGATGGTATCTGGTGGATTGCAGTGGCCGACAGGTCGGCGCCTCATATAGCTTCATCCACGAGTGTGACAACGGACTTTACAAGGTGGAGAAAGGCAGTCGTAAGAATCTCATGCGTGCCGACGGTTCCCTTGTGATGCGTGCATGGCACCATGAAGTGGGAAATGTCTGCAAGGGAATGTTCATCTTCAGCAATATCGTCCGTAAATCGAAGCATAATCCGCACGTGCGCCATTTCTATGGCATCGGCCATGTGAGCGGCCTTGTGCTCTTTCCCATGATTTTCAATGCAGCGCAGTGGCTGAAAGACAACTGCGCCATCTATGTTGAGATTGACGAGAAGCCCTTCTTGATAGATAAGGGCGGCAGCATTTATGATTTGTCGTGCGAACATCTGCCAAGCAGATTGGTGGTGGACTATTCCGAAAAACTCTTCAGAGAAGTCGACCATTTCCCCTTCACCGGACTGAAGAACCGTATTTGTCAGGGCTGCATCTACGCCAAAGGTATTAATCAATTTGGCGAAGGATGCGGAAAACTTTTCACCAGAGGTTTCCGCAACCGCTATTTGAAGGGCGTTTGTGAATACCGTAAGACCTCCGCAGAGCAGCCTTCCGAGCATGAAAGAAATGCCCACAGAAGGATTACCACTTGAAGGAATGCTTTTAGTCAAAACCGCAAATAGGTGGCAACTTCCCTAAGCGCGGAAGGAATGTGGCGAGAAAAAAGGAGCAGAATCCTCTACACAAAAAACCTCCACCAAGACAGGTCGTTCCCTGTCTTGGTGGAGATTTTTTTGAACGAGGGCATGGCAGACCACAGAAAATCAGTCTTAATCGGCTTCGTTGCCTCCTTATTTCTCCATGTTTGTTTGGTCGTATGTGTCGAAAAGTGTAGCTTTGCAATACCGTTACGTGTTGAAAAGTGTAAGTATTCGCTGTCGGCATGTGTCGAAAAGTGTAAGATTCAGCAGGTATTATGTGTCGAAAAATGTAAACCATGAAGAGAAAGATATATGCCCAGCTTATAGACTGGAAGAGCCAAGCGCATCGCAAGCCATTGATATTGAATGGCGTAAGGCAATGCGGAAAGACCTATATCCTAAAGAAGTTTGGTCAGGAAGCGTTTGATAATCTTGCTTATGTCAGTTGCGACAGAAACGAGAACCTGCAAGCCATCTATGCGGGCGATTTTGACACGGCGAGAATCATTCGCGGATTAAGCGCTTTGACAGGAGAGGACATCATTCCTGGCAAGACCCTTATATTCTTGGATGAGGTGCAGGCATTTCCACAGGCGTTGGAAGCTTTGAAGTATTTCTGCGAAGATGCTCCCGAGTATCACATCGTTGTGGCAGGTTCCTTGTTGGGTGTTGCCCTGCATGCCGGTGTCTCCTTTCCAGTGGGCAAAGTGCAAACAATGCGTCTGTATCCGATGGACTTTGAAGAATTTCTCATGGCTATGGGCGAAGACCAGTTGCTCAAACTGATGCGCAGCAAGGATTATGGCCTGATGAATGCCTTACACGAAAAGCTGAAGGACTATTTGCGCCAATACTATTACGTTGGCGGGATGCCTGAGGTTGTGAAGTCGTATGCAGAAGAGAAATTGCTCAACCAGGTACGTACGATACAAAACGAGATACTCTCCAACTATGCCAGCGACTTCTCAAAGCATGCTCCGACGCAGGAGGTGCCTCGCATAGATATGGTTTGGCAATCCATACTCGGTCAGCTCTCGAAAGAGAATAAGAAGTTCGTCTATGGAGTGTTGAAGAAAGGCGGCAGAGCCAAGGAATTTGAGTTGGCGATTCAGTGGTTGGTAGATGCCGGCTTGGTGTATAAGATAACCAAGGTTTCAAAGCCCGAATTGCCGTTGAAGTTTTATGAAGACTTGTCTGCTTTCAAACTCTATCTTTGTGATTGTGGGTTGATGGGAGCCATGGCAGATACCGCGGCAAAGGATGTTCTGTTGGGCGATAAGGTGTTTACAGAATATAAAGGTGCCTTCACTGAGCAGTACGTCCTCCAACAGCTGCTTGCATCCGGCCTTACCCATATTTACTATTATAGTTCCGACACCTCCCGTATGGAGATGGATTTTCTTGTTCAGCGCGATGGCGACCTTCTTCCTATAGAAGTGAAAGGCGGTACAAGCCTAAAAGCCACTTCGCTCCATAATTACCTCATGGAGCATCCCGGCATACCTGCCATCCGCTATTCTATGCAGCCATACCGTCAGCAAGAAAATATCACCAATATGCCGCTATACGGCGTGTTTTTAGGGTGAAAAGTCTTCGGGCTGTTTTTGAAAAAACTTGTCCCTCCTTACATACAAAAACCTCCACCAAAACAGGCCGTTCCCTGTCTTGGTGGAGGATTTTGTATGTAAGGAGGCTTGTTGACAGCGTCCTTATTTCGTTATGGGCAACGCTTGTTCAGTCCATTTCAGATAGCCGCCCGACAGGTCGTAGACCTTGAAGCCTTCGCGTTTCATGCGTTTTGCCGCCGCGTTACTTCTTTTGCCGCTTCGGCAATAGACGAAGTACGTGCGTGATTTGTCAAGCCCTTGAAGTCCCTTTTCAAAGGCGGCAGGATTCAGCCAGTCGAGATTGCGGGCCCCTTGCAGATGGCCTGCGGCATACTCTTCCAGACGTCGGACGTCAAGGACAACCGCGTTTTTTTTGCTTTGGCTTTTGCTGAGAAACACCTGCGGCTCAATCGTGCGTACACTATCTTGCGTGCAGGAACAGGCACCGAGCAGCGTGCAGAGCGCACAGAGCGTGATATATCGTAATGTTTTCATGATTCATTCCATTAGTGTCATGTGATAGCCCATGCGTTTCAGTTGCACGGCAGCCCCCATCAGATAAAGTTGGTGGAGGCATGCGAGGTAGCCGTTGAACGCTTCGCGCGTTCCCGGTTCCAGATGTTCGTGGATGAGCTTACTATTCGTTCGTGAGGCGCATTCCGCTACCAGGTCGTTCAGTTCCTCTCGCCCTTTTCCCTTCATGTTCAAGACCTCTTCGAGGATATACTCGTCCATGCAGTCGAAGCCGCGGTGGGCGCGGATCCATTCGTAGAGATTAGGCATAGCGCCATATTTCTCCCAGTCTTCATCCCAAAACTTGGCCATAGCCATGCCCAGGAACATCATCCATCCCAGCGAGACCGTTGGGTAGGCGTTAAACTCCCGTATGCCGTCGGGCAGGTAAGCCTGGGCCATCTCCTCCCATTTCCCTTCGATGTCGGGGCATTCCGGCAGTCGTTCGTCAATCTTGCCTTTCGACAGGAGGTAATTCTTCAAGTCCTCTTTGATTATGTCTTCCATAGCTTTCAGTCTTTAGATATATGAACAGTTTGTTGCGGATATGGGAAGTTGATATTTTCAGCGTTAAACGTGTCGTAGATTCTCCGCAGCGTTTCGTGGTAGACAGTCCAGTAGTCCGTTGATTTCACCCATGCCCTCACCACGATGTTCACACTGCTGTCGGCCAGTTCCTTGACGGCGACGAACGGTGCCGGTTCGCCCAGGATGCGCGTTTCAGCCTTTATCGCCTTCTCGATGGCCGCTTGTGCGCGTCCGACGTCCTCCCCATAGTCGATGCCGATAGTCCATTCCAGGCGTCGCGTCTCGTTGCGCGTGTAGTTGACCACCACGGCCGTGCTCATACTTCCGTTCGGGATATAGACCACCTTGTTGTCCGCCATCGTCAACACCGTATGGAAAATCTGTATCTCCTTCACCGTTCCTTGCACCCCTTGCGCTTCGATCCAGTCGCCAACGCGATAAGGTTTGAAGAGCAGGATGACCAGTCCGCCGGCGAAGTTCTGGAGGTTTCCAGAGAGCGCCATACCGATGGCCACACCCGCAGATGCCAGCAGGGCGGCGAAAGACGTTGTGTTGATGCCCAGCGCTCCGATGACAGAGATGATGAGCAACACGGTGAGCAGAATCTTAATGAGGCTCCGCAAAAACGTCTGTACGCTTTGGTCGATGTGCTGCCTGTTGAGCATTTTTGCCACGATGCGGTTGATGAGCGAGATGAGCAGTTTGCCGACGATAAAGACGATTGTGGCGATGAGGATATGTCGGCCCGCCGTGATGCAGAACTCAAGGAGTTTTCTGATGACGAGGTCGATCTTGTCGATGTCGATATCCGTTTGGATAGCTTCTAACAGTTGTATCATAATTATGGAATTTGAAATCGTGGGCATGAAAGAAGGCGCAAAGCAGGACCCAGCCACGCTTTGCGCCTTCTTTTATTATATTGGTTGATGCATATCAATCTCAGTTGTTGATGATTCTTCGTGCTCCAATAAATCTTCGTGAATAGTAAGCCGAATTAGAGTCGTCAACCTGTACGCCAGTGCGTGCCGCATGTACGAAGCGGAACTTGTTGGCAGACGCATCAACTTCGGTTACGATACCAACGTGTCCGACAGAGCGGCTGGACCTCGAACCTCCGAAGAACACGAGGTCGCCTTTCTTGAGGCTCGCAATATCGGTGATTGGCGTGCCCTCCTGATATTGTGTTCTTGACGAGCGGCTGATGGAGATGCCTTCTTTACCGTAGACGAAGCTGGTCAGTCCAGAGCAGTCAAACGCATTGGGGCCGCTGTGGCCGCTGCGGTATTTGGCGCCGAGATATTGCAGCGCAGTCTTGACGATTGATTCGCCTTTGAAGTTGCTGGCAGAAGCGTAGAAGGCATTTCTGTTGGCTTCAGAGACAGTGGCCATGTCCACCACCGACTGCACCTCGTTGACAATTCTTTCAGCCGCAGGCTTGGCAGGCATTGCGTCGGTTTCCGTTTGAGCCGAAGAAGTCTGGTAGCCCAGGGTGCCAACGATGGCTATGAATAGATATTTCTTCAAATGCACGTTGATATTAAACTTTAGGGGTTTTCAAAAATGACTATTGCAAAGTTACGAAAAAAATATGGAACGTGCAATGCCTTGAAATTGAATGATATAGCTTTGCCTTTATAGACGTATTCTTACCAAGTCTTATAAACGACTGAATTTTAAGGAAATATCTTCCGCGTGTTTAAGCACTTATCTCAAAAGAAGAAAAGCAGATATTAATCTTTTTTAATTCAAAATCAGTACTTTGCATGGGGCTTTCTGCGTAGGCGCGTTTGCAGGCGGAATGTAAGGAAAGGAAGGCGTGATGCCTGGAGAAAGACAGCGGCTCAACTTGTTCTCCCGCCGTGTGGCGTTCAGAAAATGTCGGTCTGCCTATTCTCCCAGTTGGTTGAAGGCTCCATCCATTCGTTGGTAGCCGTGCCGTCTCCCGTTTCAATGTGCGTTGCAATTGTTGATTTTTGTTGTGCCATGATATTCGTTGTCGGCATCAGAGATGCAATGAATAATCCAGTGTTTAGGAATGTCATGAATGTATTTTTTGCTGTTTCTCAAGCCAGTTTCCTGTATTTCGAAGCCGTGGAAGTCGTTGAATGCCTGTATCGTGTTGAACTGGATTTCCTTCATGGTCTGACGATTTTCAAGATGTCATCCGCAATCTGGTCGTCCAGCAGTCGGTTGTCGGAGAGCAGTTGCTGATGGTCGAAGCGGTCGTAGAGGTCCTTCTTGATGCCGCCAACCAGCACCTTCATGTCCGATGTGCCGAAGAAAGCGGCAATGCGTTCGCCAAATCCTCCATCCTTGCAGCCGTCTTCGAGCGTCACCACCAGACGGTGGTCGGCCTCAAGCGCGTTGAGCGTCGCGGTGTCAACGGCATTCAGATAGCGCGGGTTGATGAGCGTGGCGTCAATGCCCTTTTCCGCCAGCAGCCGCACCACGTTTTCTCCCTTCTGATAGAACGATCCAGCGGCAATCACGGCCACCTCCGTCCCCTTGTGCGTCACTTTGTACTTCGGTTCGTAGCCATATTCCGTGTCAACATCCCCCTCCGCGTGGTTCACCCCGTTGCTCGGCATGCGGATGGCGATGGGCTTCTTGTCTTGAAGGATGGCCCAGCTCAGCATGGCGAAATATTCCTCACAGGTCGTCGGCGCCAGATAAATCAGATTGGGGATGCTACAAAGCATAGGGATGTCGAAGAGACAGATGTGCGTGATGTCGTTCATCGTGCCAGCCCCGCCATACACCACGTTGATCACCGCTGGATTGGAGTTGATGCAGAGATCCTGGGCAATCTGGTCGTAGGTGCGCTGTATGAAAGTGCTGTACACCGTCCACACTGGGCGCAGTCCGCCCTTTGCCATGCCCGAAATCATCGCCACCGCCTGTTCCTCCGCGATGCCCATGTCGATGTGTTGCTCGCCCGCTTCCTTGCGCTTTTCGGGCGTGAAGCCCCCCGCTGCTGGTGTGCCAGCCGTCACGGCGATAAGCGTCTTGTCGCGTTTCATCTCGCGCAGCATCCAGTTGCTGAAGAGCTCTTCGAAAGATTCCCCCGCAGGTTTCTGCGGCCGGCTGCCGTCTTCCTTGCAGAAAGGCAAGCCCCAGTGCCAGGCCTCCTTGTTTTCAACGGCAGGCAGGAAACCATGTCCTTTTTCCGTGTGGATATGAACAACCGTTGGTCTCTTCGTTCCCTTCACGCGTTCAAACACCTCGATGAGTTTGCCCACGTCGTTGCCCTCTTCCAGATACAGATAGTCGAAGCCCCATGCCTTAAACCAGTTGTGCTCACACGTACCGTTGCTTTCCCGCAGCGCCCGCAGATTTTTGTAGATGCCGCCGTGGTTTTCGGCAATCGACATCTCGTTGTCGTTCACCACGATGATGATGCCCGTTCCGAGTTCCGAAGCCTCGTCAAGTCCCTCAAACGCTTCGCCGCCAGAGAGCGACCCGTCGCCAATGATGGCAATGATGTTTTCGTCCGTTCCTTTGATGTCGCGTGCCTTTTGCAGTCCCGTCGCCAGACTGACGGAGGTGGAGGTGTGTCCCACCTCAAAATTGTCATACATCGGACTTTCTGCGGGCGACGAATAACCGCTGATGGCGTTCATCTCGTTGATGTCTCCGAGAAAGCCTGCCGCGCGTCCCGTCAGCACCTTGTGGGGGTAACACTGGTGGCTGACGTCGAAGACGAACTTGTCCTTCGGCGCGTCAAACACATAATGGAGCGCCACGGTCGCCTCCACAAAACCGAGGTTAGGGCCGATGTGTCCGCCGTGTTTGCTCACGCGGTTTAATACGGCCTGGCGTGTCTCGTCGGCCACGATATTCAGCGCCTCCAAATCCAGCGATTTCAGATCTGCCGGCGATTTGATTTTTTCTATATACATTGTCGTGTGGTTTTAGGGGATGATGAATCAGTGAACATTACTAAGGACCAGACTTCCAGTCCCAATCTCAGTTGCAAAGTTAAACACTTTGTCAATTCCATGCCATACCTCAACCCCCGAATAAATTACCATTACTTCTTTTGTTTGTCTCCTGCGGGCAGGTGCTTGCAACGAATTTCTTTGCGTTGCATGGAGCAGAGGAGTCAATGAATAATTTTCTGACTCAGTCGATGCAACAGCGAATCATGCGAATTATCAATTTTTTGGGGATGTCATAAGATCAATCCAAACCATCCGTTTTCGGTTCAGGCTTGATTCGTTAAATTCCTCGTCCCCAAACTGCATTAATTGTTGACGCTGTTACTATGCTGAACCTCAAACAAATCAAACATATCATGGTCGGCGAATAAAAAACAGATAAAAATTTGTTGATTATAAAAATATTGAGTAATTTTGCACCCTGCATGAAGTATAGTAAATTAGTAACAACAAAATAAATTCAAATCAAAAAATGATTGTAGTACCTGTAAAGGAAGGCGAGAACATCGAACGCGCCCTCAAGAAGTTCAAGAGAAAATTCGAGAAAACTGGTATCGTGAAGGAACTCCGTGCCCGTCAGCAGTTTGACAAACCTTCAGTGTTGAAGCGTTTGGCTAAGGAACATGCTGTTTACGTTCAGCAGCTGAGACGCGAAGAAGACTAAGCCTTCTTACATAGTAGAAAAGAAACAATGGGAGCGATTTCTCTGACGAGAGAAATCGCTCCTTTTTTCGTGCCGTAAAACGTGTGCGGCAACTCCACATCGTTCTCCCAGACCCTCTGAGAAGTCGTTTCTTTGCGGCCGCCGTTCGTGCTACCTTTGGCCGCGAGTAGCATTACCGACGGCCGCGAGTAGCACGAACGGCGGCCGCAAATCGATAACTTGTTCTTATCTCTGTTCAGACAGCCTGTCAGTTACGTATTTCCGCGCCTCCGTTGGCGTATTTTTTCTGTATTTTCAAATACCTGATAATAAAACGTTTATGGAGCTAAGAGTGAAGTCGGGTGAAGTAAGAGTGAAGTGGAAATTTGGAATTTCATGCAAATCGGCTTTAACTTTGTAGGCGAACTAAAAACAGTAACTATCGGTAATTTACCAACTGAACGTGCAGTCGAAGAAGAAGTGAGGTGGGGCTGGCTGAAATATAATAAATTTCAGAGATACCAAAAGCAAGACAGAAAATCTCGACCTCTATATAAAGCGCCTATGAGTCTGGCGTGATGCGGCAGGTATGGGAGATTGCGGATGCCTACTCATTATATATATAAACGCGAGTTCGAGATAATATTCTAAAAAGTAAAGAGCAGAAAAACATCCAACCTACAAAGGGTGGCCATAAAATGGTCACCTGTCAAAATTATGTAAGTTTATTTTATTACGCAATCCTTATCCCGAACTCGCGTTAGTAGTTTTGCAAACGATAAGAGTTGTTTGACAAGCAATCCTATGCACATTGCAGAAAATAGCACTGTTGCCAAATCATTACCTCCATTGAGGTGAAACACTCATAAATCGCTCATTTTAAGCTATTCGGAAGATTTTAGCGTAATTTTCAAAAAAAATCCGACAAAAATTCACCGCATTAGTATTTTATCCCTATCTTTGCCCTAAGATAGGCTGCACTTCAGCAATTTGAAGCAAGCTTCATTGCATTCGGTTTGCACTATCCTTGCAAAAGACGCGACAAGAAGGCTATTACTATATTACAATACAGGTTTCGCCGGTTTTCTGGCTTGATGTCAGCAAAACCGCATCATATGGAATTTCAAATCATTAACATAAAAAACGACGACTATGAAGAAATTTGTGATTTGCATGTTTGCATTGTTCGCGTTCGCCGCTACAGGCGCAAATGCACAGACCGACAACGATGCCTCCAAGACCCGTAAGGAAATGCTTGCCGAGCGTAAGGAGATACGCAAGGCGTCAAAGGCCGAACTCGACACGAAAGCCGTTAAACAGGCGCGTAAGGAAGCAAAACGCCTCAAGAAAGAAGGATGGAAGACATCGCCCGGAGCCATTGCTCTCGAAAAACAACTCGACAAGTCGTATCTCATGCAGATGGAGTACGACGAAGACCTGTATCCCAAGTACATCATGGCTGAGGCTGTAAGCGTGGGCGGCAACTACGATGCCGCAAAGATGCAGGCCATGGAGCTGGCAAAGATAAGTCTGGCAGGGCAGATACAGACCGAAGTGACGGCTCTCATCGAGAACTCCGTGAGCAACAAGCAACTCGGAAACGATGAGGCAGTGTCGGTGACAAAGAGCATCATGGCCGCCAAGAACCTCATTTCGCAAAGTCTCGGACGCACCATTCCGGTGATGGAATGCTACCGCCTCACCGCCAACGGCAACCACGAAGTGCTCGTACGCATAGCCTATAACGGCGATATGGCAAAGGCTGCCGCCAAGCGTGCCATACAGGAACAGCTCGAAAGCGAAGGCGATGCCTTGCAGAAGAAGCTTGACGAGATTCTCGGTTGGTGACATTCCGTGCTGACAATATGAGGAAGACGATAATCTGCATTATATTGATGTTGTCGCTCCTGCCCGTCGCCATGCGTGCGGGCAGTGACGATGTGAGCGGCGAGTCGGTGTTCGTCGTGCCGGAGACGATGTCGATAGCCGAGGCACGCACCGTGGCGGCAAGCCGCGCACGCATCGACGCCCTTGCCGGAAAATACGGCACGCTTGTGGCATCGATGAACACCGTAGGCATGAGCGACGGCACGGTGAACCGCTTCAGTATGCTCGGCACAAGCGAGGTGAAGGGCGTGTGGCTCAAGGACACAAGGGAAGTGTGGCAGCGGATGGAACTCGACGAGGCCACACAGCAGCTCTACATACGCACCAAAGTATGGGGAAAGGCGCGTCCGCTGGCAGTCGCCGCCACTCCGGTAGTGGCGGAAACGATTTCCGATGACGGCGACACCGGCAGCACGGCGACGGAATTCCGCAACGGTGAGAAATTCTATCTCCACTTCCGGTCGGCCGCCGACGGCTATCTGGCGGTGTTCCTCATCGATGAGTCGGGCAGCGTCTTCACCTGTCTGCCCTATCCCTCGCAGCGGCAGAACACGGTGCCTGTGCGTAAATCTGTCGACTATGTGTTCTTCTCCAAGCGTCGTCCGGCAGCCGTCACAGCAGAGAGCGACATACGCCAGTATTTCCTTACCGCCGAGAAGGACATGGAGCAGAACCGCCTATGCATAGTGTTCTCGCCCAACGACTTCACGCTTGCACTTGACGAGAAGCAGGGCGTGAGTGCCAACGGTCAGCAGGTGGGGCGTTACAGCTTCGACGATTTCAACGAGGCCCTGTTCCGTCAGCGTATGGCCGACGGGCGCATGCAGGTGGTGTTCAAGGACATTGTGATAAGGAAAAAGCAATAAAGGAATTACAATTATGAAGCATTTGGTCTTATATATAATATTTCTGCTTACAGCATTCTGCTCCAAAGCCAGTACACATTGGTCGATAGATGGAAGCGACGGCAGACTGTGGAAAAACGGTAGATTCATCACCGACATTGAGGGCAATATCCTATTGGCCTGCGACGATGTGTACTACAACTTCTATTACACGAACTGGGCACTGGTTGGCATGAAGCGGGTGATAGAAACAGATGTTGTCAGTGGACGCACAATTGCTGTTCATGACACTTACGGCGCAATCGATTTGCTGGGCAATGTCATCGTCGATTTCAAGTACAAGAATCCAAAACGCGTTTATGCCGACAAGGCATGGAAGAACCGCTGTAAGGATGCGCAGCTCGGAACAAAGTATGCCGACATGATCCGGCGCGCGGAATCAGCAATGGAAAAGCATGCTGTCAGGGCAATGGTGTACAAGATTGGTACGGCGCGGGCGGCCAGTGTGGAGAATGGTGGTTGCAAAATAGAAGACAAACATCTGTTGGCAGGTAAGATAAATGGCAAGTATGGAGTATTGGACGACTTTTACAATGTTGTGATTGATTTTGCCTACGATGATATGTATTATGGAAAAATCGACAATCATTTTGTGCCTGTGAAACAGCAGAGAAATGCCAATTGGAATCTTCTTGACTACTGTGGTACAACGGTGTGGCAGAATTTTGCAACGAAAATCATAGGGTATTATTATACTGTTGACGGACATCATTGGATAAGGCATGTATCTCCAAAAGATAACAAGAATCACTATTCTGATTACGACCCCCATGTGAAGGTGGTGGATTTCATAAAGCACTATGTGTCCTTGAACATGAAATATTGGATGCGTAAGAACGAGACGGAGACCTCGGCCGACTATGCCGCACGCCTGTCAGAACAGAACAATGCCTATGCACAGGAAGTTTATGCCGAGCTTGCCGTTGATACCTACCGCAAGCTTTACCCCGAAGAAAAGCTTTTTATCATTGGCGACTACGACCTCGATGACAAGTCGTTCCTTGTGAAGACCGACTTCGGCAGCGTGGCGATGAACGTGCCGGAAAGCGAATTCATCAAATTCAAGACACGCTGGAATGATGGCAGTGTGGTTTTAGCGGATGGGAAAAATATGAAGACGATGCAGAACTTGACACCGCTTTCTTTCCATCATGCAGAAGCAGGACTTACGTTGCATAGGCTTGATGTTATTGATAATGTGGCTGTCAATAGTTACATCGCCAATTCATACATTCCGTATCGTGGTGCCGATTACACCGATGTCGCTGCCCTTCCCGATGTGGATATAGCACTCGTCGGGGACGGTGAAGGCAAAGATAAAGGCAAGGGCGGTGACGAAATCTATACTGCACCCTCCGATGTCGATACCAACATTCCGTATGGCTCCATTGCCAGGGCCGCGAAGACATTTGTCGTGATTGTGGACAACGAGAACTACCGCCAGCTTGCCAAGGTGCCGTTCGCACTCAACGACGGCCGCATCTTCGCGGAATACTGCACAAGGACATTCGGCGTTCCTGCCGACAACGTGATGCGTTACGACAACGCCACCTACGGTATGATGCTTGAGGCGCTGACGCGTTTGGGCAACATCGCCAAGGCGTATGGTGGCGACATAGATGTGATATTCTACTATTCCGGTCACGGCGCACCGTCCGAGGCCGACCGCAAGGCTTATCTTGTTCCGGTAGATGCCTACACTGTGCAGCCGCAAGGATGCTGCTCGCTCGAACATTTATATGCGCAGCTCGGCAGCATGGGGGCACGCAAGGTGCTCTGCCTTATCGACGCCTGTTTCTCAGGAAACGCCAAGAGCGACGGCAACGAGCTTCTCTCGTCGGTGCGCGGACTCGGTATAGAGACGCAGGACGATGTCCCAAGCGGCAACACCGTGGTGATGACGGCTTCGCACGGCGAACAGACGGCTATGCCGTTCCGGGAGAAACGCCACGGCATGTTCACCTACTTCATGCTGAAGAAGTTGCAGCTCACAGGCGGGCGTGTCACTTTGGGCGAACTCTTCGACTATGTTGAGGCTGAGGTGCGCAAGGCGTCGGCTGTGAAAGCCAACCGTATGCAGACTCCCACGGTGACGGTTTCGGGCGACATGCCGGATGGATGGCGCGACACGGCGTTTTAGTTGTTAGGGCGTTCGCAGGCAGAATGCTTGCGGAACGTCATTGCTTGTATGATAAAAAAACATGCTTATGAGATATTTTCTTTTGGCGTGCATGCTGACAGCGGCACTCGCCTGCAGCGCACAGAACAAGTCGATGCGTGATGTCTACGAGGAATTCAGGCAGCAGAAGAAGCAGGAATATGCCGATTTCCGGGCTCGTGCCAACAGCCGGTATGCCGAGTTTCTTAGAGAATCGTGGCGGAAGTTCCAGGCTATGCCCGTGACACCCGTGCCGAAGGACGACGACGTGCCGCCCGTAGTGATGCCCGATGAAGACCGTGACAAGCCTATCGACGATCGTGAGCTGACTGTAAAGGAAGTGGTGCCGAAGGTGGTGCCGCAGCCGCAGCCGCAGCCCGTGAGCCCGATAGAGGAGACTCCGCAGCCCGTGGACAACAGTGTGGCGTTCAGCTATTGCGGTACGCCCATGAAGGTGAGGCTTGATGCCCGTGCCATGAACGCGCTGCCCTCATGCAGCGGAGCCGATGTCTCGACGGCGTGGAGCGAACTGTCGGCACGGGGAGCGACGGAAAACGCCATCAGCGACTGTCTGAAGCTGCGTGACGAACTGTCGCTGAACGACTGGGCTTATCTTAATATGCTTGATTCGCTGGCACAGAAGGTATATGGTAAAGGCAATGAGGCGACGATGCTGACGGCTTACATCTTCTGCCAGAGCGGCTACAAGATGCGCCTCGGCAACGATAACGGAAAGCTTGTGATGCTCATCGGCACCGGACATCTGGTTTACGGACGGCCGTATTATGTGCTCGACGGCTACAATTTCTTCCCGTTTGACAACGTTTCCGACGACCTCATGCTGTGCGATACGGCGTTCCCTGAGGAGAAGCCGATGTCTCTGCTCATGACACGGCAGCCACGATTCGCATGTAATGCCACGCCAGAAAGGGAGTTCGTATCTGCCGATATGCCGCAGATGAAGGTGAAGGTGAGCGTGAACCGCAACCTTATCGACTTCTATAACACTTACCCCACATCCATGTTGGGCGACAACTTCATGACACGATGGGCGATGTATGCCGACATGCCGCTTGACGAACACGTGAAGCAGCAACTTTATCCCGTGCTGCGCGACAATATAAAAGGTCTCCCGAAGATTGCTGCTGCCAATGTCCTGATAAACTTTGTGCAGAAGGCTTTGGTCTATGGCAACGACAACGACATGTGGGGTGAGGACCGGGCTTTCTTTGCCGAGGAGACACTTTTCTACGATTTCTGCGACTGTGAGGACCACGCCATTCTCTTCACAAGACTCGTACGCGACCTGTTGGGACTCAAGACGGCTCTCGTCTATTATCCGGGACACCTTGCAAGTGCCGTATGCTTCGATGCGGATGTGCCTGGCGACTATATAAATATTGACGGAAAACGCTTCGTCATAGCCGACCCTACGTTCATAGGAGCAGATGTCGGACGCTCGATGCCGGATGTGGATAACGCCACCGCAAGCGTGATAGTGCTCGACTGACACGCACCCATCCGCCCCATTGAAAAGAAGGAGGTGGTCAAGACGGGAATTGTCGGAAGTTATCGGAAGTTAATCCGCCTACAGCGGATGGAAGGTAACGGACACAATGTTTAAGAGTAAAAGAGTAAAAAGGCTGTTTATGCTGGAAAAATGCTGATATTTATTGCGAATATCAGCATTAGCAACAACCTCTACATTGTCCGTATTCTTTTCCTCTTCTTTGCATTCTTTCTCGGTCGGCAGTGCCAATTCTAACTGTATTTTTCTATCCAACGCCGCCAGTTCCGCTTTCAGACCTTTCAGTTCTTCCTCTTTCTTCCAAGTCTTGCCAGCTATCTCTTCCAGTTGCGGTATTTCCTTTTCCAAAGCCTTGCATCTTGAATCATACTGCTCAATGTAGCTTGGTATCTTTTGCAAGGCATTCAGAAAGTTGTTTGCCGCTGCTATCGGGTCCGACTTGGCAATGTGACCGTAGTTGTACTGGTACTTGTAATTGCCCTCGACAAAAAAGCGGTTGTCAACAAATGGAAGACCATTCTCGAAACTTGTCTCGCTGACAATCTTGACAGGGAATCCGTAGATTTCTCCAATCCGCTTGTATTGTCCGCCAGTTGTCTCTTTCTCCGCCAACATTTGCAGATGCTTTCCTATAACCTCTAAGTTCGTGGACTCCACACCATCAAGAGTGATGAGGTTGAGAATGTTGCCGTCCTTGTCTTTCTTGGCTTTGCTCATAAACTTGCCGTAGTCCTCGGTCATTCCCTTGAGAGAGGCTTTGTTGTTGCCCAGCTCTGCCGTCTTTGACTGCAATTTTGTTTCTGAGTCACGCTTGCCCTTGTTAAACGATTTGCGCTCACCCTCCAGAGAAGCAACCTTCTTCTCCAACTTCGCCTTGTCAAGCAAATCGGTATTTCCGGAGAGAATAGCCATATACTCTGAAAAATTTATACCCGATTTCTCGTATATAAATATGTAGGAGGCATTCTGATGTTTCTGTCTTACGGCATCCCGTTGGGTGGGTGTTCAAAATACAGAAAATTCAAGGTTGGTAAAGAGGTGCCAGCGCTCCCAGCTTGCAAAAGCCAATAAATAAAAAGCATGGAAACAGAAGATTATATCTCAGACTTTATCAACTACTTGAAGGTGGACCGCGGAATGTCTGTGAACACCATCGCCACCTATCATAGCGATTTGCGCTGCCTGGAGTGTTTTCTCAGAAGTCAGGAAGAACAGTTGGACTGGACACTGGTTGACCGCGACCGCGTGCGCCTTTGGGTGGCCAGCCGTATGGAGAAAGGCGTGAAGCCCCAGACCATCAAGCGGTCGCTAAGCTCCCTGCGCACCTTCTTCCGTTATCTGGAGGTGCGCGATGTCATCAGTGTCAATCCGATGTCGCTCATCCCCAATCCCAAAACGCAGCGCGTTCTCCCCTCATACGTCCGCCAGGCAGAAATGGACCGTCTCTTCGATGAGGTGCATTTCGAAGATACCTATATCGGCCATCGCGACTATATGATTTTGCTCACGTTCTACACCACAGGCATTCGCGTCTCCGAACTCTGCGGCCTTGACGTGGCAAGCGTCAGTATGGACCGCATGGAACTTCGCGTGCTGGGCAAGCGCAATAAACACCGCGTCGTGCCCTTCGGCAAGGAACTCGCAGAATGCCTTGCCACCTATCTGCAGCGGCGAGAAGCATGGTGCGGATTTCCAGACGGTGCCCTCTTTCTCAACGAAAGAAAGGGGCGGGCGAACTCATCGCAGGTGAGGGAAGCCGTCAAACGCCGTCTCAGCCTTGTCACAACGCAGCGCAAGCGCACCCCGCACGTTCTCCGCCACACTTTCGCCACCGTGATGCTCAACAACGGTGCCGACCTCGAAGCCGTCAAGGACCTCCTCGGCCATGAAAGCGTGGCCACCACGCAAATCTACACGCACACCACCTTCGAAGAACTCAAGAAGGTTTATGAGCAGGCACATCCCAGAGAGAATGACAAGTAGTCTGCGCTTTTCGCCCCCTTTCCGGCGGGCGGCAAATGGCGCGAATCCAAAAAAAAGAAAAATCGAGAAAATAATTCCGTTTTTCCTTGGCGGCGCGGCAAACATTGACTATATTCGCTTTTGAAAAGCAACAAGCCGCAGGCGACAGACAAACTGCCATTGAGAGTGCCCGCTATGGGCCAGAAGAGCGGCGAATATTCACTAACCCAAACCCCTTCCTCGAGAAGGAATAAAAAAGGAGGTCTATATGGATATCAGAATTCAGTCAGTACACTTCGACGCAACCGAAAAACTGCAAGCATTCATCGAAAAGAAGGTCGGGAAGATTGCCAAGAGCTGCGATCAGGCTGCAGGCGCAGAAGTAGTGCTCAAGGTGACCAAGCCAGAAACTGCCATGAACAAGGAAGTGCAAGTGCGCATCAACGTGCCAGGAGGAAACTTGCATGCTGAGAAAACAAGCGACACTTTTGAAGAGGCTATTGACCTGTGTGTCGATGCTTTACAGCGCCAGTCAGAAAAATACAAGGAAAAACATGTGGCTAAATAAAAAAAATATGCCAAAAGTTTTGCGCGTATAAAATAAATGTCTAACTTTGCAGCCGTTTGAAAGTCACACTTGCTTACGACTGCAAAGTTGACGCTTCACGGGCAAATACCAGAGTGGCCAAATGGGGCAGACTGTAAATCTGCTGGCTTACGCCTTCGGTGGTTCGAATCCATCTTTGCCCACCATTCTTTTTTTATTCTTGCGGAAATAGCTCAGTTGATAGAGCACTAGCCTTCCAAGCTGGGGGTCGCGGGTTTGAGCCCCGTTTTCCGCTCAACTTTTTAGTTTGCTGTTATAGCTCAGCGGTAGAGCACTTCCTTGGTAAGGAAGAGGTCGTGAGTTCAAGTCTCACTAACAGCTCTCTTATTTGTGAAGAACAATCCAAATTAGCAATTCATTCATAAAAAAATAAATAAAAGCTATGGCTAAAGAGAAATTTGAACGTACCAAACCGCATGTAAACATCGGTACGATTGGTCACGTAGACCACGGTAAGACTACTTTGACTGCCGCTATTTCTAAGGTGCTCCACGAGCGTCTCGGAACTGGTGAAGATGTTAAGTCTTTCGATCAGATTGATAATGCTCCTGAAGAAAAAGAGCGTGGTATTACTATTAACACTGCTCACATTGAATATGAAACTGAAAAGCGTCACTATGCTCACGTAGACTGCCCGGGTCACGCCGACTACGTTAAGAACATGGTAACTGGTGCTGCTCAGATGGACGGTGCCATCATCGTAGTTGCTGCTACTGATGGTCCGATGCCTCAGACTCGCGAACACATCCTTCTCGCTCGTCAGGTGAACGTTCCTCGTTTGGTTGTTTTCTTGAACAAGTGTGATATGGTTGAGGACGAGGAAATGCTCGAACTCGTTGAAATGGAAATGCGCGAATTGCTCGAACAGTATGACTTCGAAGAGGATACTCCTATCATTCGTGGTTCTGCTCTCGGTGCTTTGAACGGTGTTGCTAAGTGGGAAGATTCTGTAATGGAATTGATGAACGCTGTTGACACTTGGATTCAGGAGCCGGTTCGTGACGTTGAAAAGCCTTTCTTGATGCCTGTTGAAGACGTATTCTCAATCACTGGTCGTGGTACTGTTGCCACTGGTCGTGTTGAAACTGGTGTCGTTAAGGTTGGTGACGAAGTTCAGATCCTTGGTCTCGGTGAAGATAAGAAGTCAGTTGTAACTGGCGTTGAAATGTTCCGCAAGCTCCTCGATGAGGGTGAAGCTGGTGACAACGTAGGTCTTCTCCTCCGTGGTATCGATAAATCTGAAGTTAAGCGTGGTATGGTTATCACTCACCCGGGTGTTATCACTCCGCACAAGAAATTCAAGGCTTCTATCTACGTATTGAAGAAGGAAGAAGGTGGTCGTCACACTCCATTCGGTAACAAGTATCGTCCTCAGTTCTACCTCCGCACTATGGACTGCACAGGTGAAATTCACTTGCCAGAAGGAACTGAAATGGTAATGCCTGGCGATAACGTTGAAATCACTGTAGAATTGATCTACGCTGTAGCAATCAACGTTGGTCTCCGTTTCGCTATCCGTGAAGGTGGTCGTACGGTAGGTTCTGGCCAGATTACTGAAATTCTTGACTAATACCTTTTCTATAAGGATTAATCAATAAAAATGGATTCTCGCGCTTCTGCGAGAATCCATACTTACGGGAATAGCTCAGTTGGTAGAGCACTGGTCTCCAAAACCAGGTGTCGGGAGTTCGAGCCTCTCTTCCCGTGCTAATACAAAAAGCAATGTTTAAGAATATATATCTATATTGTAAAGATTCTTATGAAGAACTAGCTCATAGAACCACGTGGCCAACACGTAAGGAGCTAACTCATAGTGCGATTGTCGTTTTAATTGCTTCCGTGATAATCGCAATTGTGGTGTTTGCCATGGATAAGGTCTTTGAAACTCTCATGCAACTTATTTACAGCATTAAATTCTAATCTCACAATGGCTGAAGTTGAAATGCAATGGTACGTTTTGCGTGCCGTTAGCGGAAAAGAAGCTAAGGTGAAGGAGTACATTGATGCAGAAATTAATAATGGCCGCCTTGGCGGTCATGTTTCGCAGGTGCTCATTCCAACCGAAAAGGTCGTTCAGATTCGCAACGGTAAGCGCATCGTCAAGGAGCGCAATTATTTGCCAGGCTATGTCTTGGTCGAAGCGCGCTTGGTTGGTGAAATTGCCCATGAACTCCGCAACACCCCGCAGGTGCTCGGTTTCTTAGGTGGTCTTGACCATCCTACGCCTCTTCGCGCCAGTGAGGTGAACAGAATTTTAGGCAAAGTTGATGAAATGGAGGTGGATGCAGTTGATGCAGAAATCCCATTTGTTGAAGGGGAATCTGTCAAGGTTAGCGACGGTCCTTTCAGCGGGTTCACCGGTGTCATCGAAAAGGTTGACGCTGAGAAGAAGAAGGTTACGGTTACGGTCAAAGTGTTTGGCCGCAGCACGGGCTTGGACCTTGGTTTTACGCAGATAGAGAAGGAATAACGGTTGCTGTTACGAACCTCCGTTGACCTTCATACAATTTAAAAATAAAATATTACAATGGCTAAAGAAGTTGCTGGATTAATCAAATTACAGATTAAAGGTGGCGCTGCAAATCCTTCCCCTCCCGTAGGTCCTGCCTTGGGTTCAAAGGGTATCAATATTATGGATTTCTGCAAGCAGTTCAACGCCAGAACTCAGGAGAAGGCTGGTAAGGTATTGCCAGTTGTTATCACTTACTATAATGACAAATCATTCTCATTCGTAGTTAAGACTCCTCCTGTAGCAATTCAATTGCTCGAAGCAGCCAAGAAGAAGAGTGGTTCCGCTCAGCCTAATCGTACTAAGATTGCTGAAATCACTTGGGATCAGGTTAAGGCTATCGCCGAAGACAAGATGCCAGACTTGAATTGCTTCACTATTGAATCTGCCATGAAGTTGGTAGCAGGTACTGCCCGCAGTATGGGTATCACAGTTAAGGGAGACTTCCCTGGTTAATAATTAACTTCAATTTTTGAACTGAACATGAGTAAACTGACAAAAAATCAGAAGTCTGTAGCTGGCAAGATTGAAGCAGGGAAAGCTTACACTTTGAAGGAAGCATCTAGCTTGGTTAAGGAAATCACCACGACTAAGTTTGACGCCTCTTTGGATATCGACGTTCGCCTCGGTGTTGACCCTCGTAAGGCCAATCAGATGGTTCGCGGCGTTGTATCTCTGCCAAATGGTACTGGCAAGACAGTTCGTGTGCTTTGCCTCTGTACGCCTGATGCAGAAGCTGCTGCTAAGGAAGCAGGTGCAGATTATGTAGGTCTCGATGAATATATCGAGAAGATCAAGGGTGGTTGGACTGATATTGATGTAATCATCACTATGCCAGCTATCATGGGTAAAATCGGTGCTCTCGGCCGTGTTCTCGGTCCGCGCGGATTGATGCCTAACCCTAAGAGTGGTACTGTTACCATGGATGTTGCCAAGGCAATCCGTGAGGTTAAGCAGGGTAAGATCGATTTCAAGGTTGACAAGACCGGTATCGTTCACACTTCAATTGGTAAGGTTTCTTTCACTCCCGAGCAGATCTTCGGCAATGCAAAGGAATTCATCGCTACCATCAACAAGTTGAAGCCTGCTGCTGCCAAAGGTACATATATCAAGAGCATTTATCTTTCCTCCACTATGAGCAAGGGTATCAAGATAGATCCCAAATCTGTTGACGAAATCTAAAATTTGACGGCAAATCATGAAAAAGGAAGATAAAGGTTTGATCATCGAGCACATCGGTGAAACATTAAAAGAATATGCTCACTTCTACCTGGTTGACGTAACCGGTATGAACGCTGAGGCTACAAGCAATTTGCGCAGAAAGTGCTTTGGCGCAAACATCAAGATGCTTCTCGTGAAGAACACCTTGTTGCACAAGGCTCTCGAAGCTGCTGAATTTGACTTCTCTCCGCTCTACGGCTGCTTGAAAGGCACGACGGCTGTCCTCTTCTGTGACACTGCCAACGTTCCTGCCAAGTTGATTAAGGAAGAAGGTAAGAGCGGCGTTCCAGCCCTCAAGGCTGCTTACGCTGAGGAAGGTCTCTACGTAGGTGCTGATCAGCTTGATACGCTCTGCGCTATCAAGAGCAAGGCAGAAGTTCTTGCCGAAGTTGTTGCATTGCTGCAATCTCCTGCAAAGAACGTTATCTCTGCACTCCAATCTGCAGGCCAGACTATCCATGGCGTGCTGAAAACTATGGGCGAGCGCCCTGAATAATCGGATATATCCGTACCAATCAAACTGAATAAAAACAATAAAAATACATTACGAAAATGGCAGATATCAAAGCTATTGCTGAAGAATTGGTAAATTTGACAGTGAAAGAAGTAAACGAGTTGGCAACGATCCTGAAGGACGAATATGGTATTGAACCCGCTGCTGCAGCTGTTGCTGTTGCTGCTGGTCCCGCTGCTGGTGGCGCTGCTGCCGCTGAGGAAAAGACTGCTTTCGACGTTGTTTTGAAGAGCGCTGGCTCTGCAAAGCTCCAGGTTGTTAAGGCTGTTAAGGAAGCTTGCGGCCTCGGCTTGAAGGAAGCTAAGGACCTCGTTGACGGTGCTCCTAGCAAGTTGAAGGAAGGCGTTGCTAAGGAAGAAGCTGAAGCATTGAAGAAGGCTCTCGAAGAGGCTGGTGCTGAAGTAGAACTCGCTTAATAAGCTACCTCATATTTATTGGGTTAAGGATTCTCTGATAGAGGGTTCTTAACCTTTTTGTGTCTATAAATTAAGTCAGATTAGAACTTCTTTTTTAGGGATGTTTGGGTATGCCGATGTGGCTGGCGCCTTGCGCTCTTGCTCTGCTTTTCCGCTGGCGTTTCTGCTTCGCATTCCTGTTCGCATTCAGATGTTTTGTTGGATCGGCTGATGCCGGTTCATTGTTCCTCCCCGACACATTTCGCAAACAAATGGTTCGTGGGGGCTTTTGTGCAAAAAAAATACAGGGCAACGGCTGCTGTTTCGCGAGAAAACAGCCTGCGTCTTTCCATTTACTACAGCTTGCTTGGTCTTGCTTGCTTGGTCTTGTCCGCTTGGCTTGTTCCATTTCGTACGTGGCGAGCGTTTCCAGCATAGCATGCACACATATTATAAGCCTCATTAAAGCATGGTGCCTCTATCATAGTGGAACACCCGCTTTTTTGCACAACGCATTTCCAATCGGTGAGCGCCGCCCGGAATGAAGTTCTCATCCTAAATCATATTTTTCACGAATGTCTTCCAGAGTTATTAACCAACGTGTAAACTTTGCCTCTGTCAAGAATCCGATGCCTTATCCGGATTTCTTGGACGTACAGTTAAAGTCTTTCAAAGACTTCCTCCAGCTTGATACGCCATCGGAGTTGCGTAAGAACGACGGTCTGTACAAAGTTTTTGCCGAGAATTTTCCTATCGCAGACACTCGCAACAACTTTGTGTTAGAGTTCCTCGATTATTATATCGACCCGCCCCGTTACAGCATCGATGAATGCCTTGAGCGCGGACTTTCTTACAGTGTCCCCTTGAAGGCCAAATTGAAGCTTTACTGTACCGACCCCGACCACGAGGATTTCGACACGGTTGTGCAGGATGTTTTCCTTGGCCCGATTCCTTATATGACCGACAACGGCACTTTCATCATCAACGGTGCCGAGCGTGTTGTCGTGTCTCAGTTGCACCGTTCGCCGGGCGTGTTCTTCGGTTCGAGCGTGCATGCGAATGGTACGCAGCTCTATTCTGCTCGTATCATTCCTTTCAAAGGCTCTTGGATTGAGTTTGCAACGGACATCAACAATGTCATGTATGCTTACATCGACCGTAAGAAGAAGTTGCCTGTGACAACCCTCTTGCGTGCCATCGGCTTTGAAAACGACAAGGACATCCTTCAGATTTTTGACTTGGCTGAAGAGGTCAAGGTCAACAGAACCAACCTCAAGAAACTGGTGGGCCGCAAGCTCGCTGCACGTGTCTTGAAGAGTTGGGTGGAAGACTTTGTTGATGAAGACACGGGTGAAGTTGTTTCAATCGAGCGTAACGAAATCATCCTCGACCGCGAGACCGTGCTCGAAGCTGAACACATTGATGAAATCATCGAAAGCGGTGCGCAGTCGATCTTGGTACACCACGAAGAGGCCAGCTCGTCGGACTATTCTATCATCTTCAACACCCTCCAGAAAGACCCGTCGAACTCCGAGAAGGAAGCTGTGCTTTACATCTATCGCCAGTTGCGTAATGCAGACCCTGCCGATGATGCCAGTGCACGCGAAGTTATCAACAACCTCTTCTTCTCAGAAAAGCGTTACGACTTGGGCGAGGTGGGCCGTTACAGAATCAACAAGAAGCTCGGCTTGACAACCGATATGGATGTTCGCGTATTGACGCGTGAAGACATCATCGAGATTATCAAGTATCTCGTCGAGTTGATCAACTCAAAGGCCACAGTCGATGATATCGACCACTTGAGCAACCGCCGCGTACGTACCGTTGGCGAACAGCTCTCAAATCAGTTTGCCATCGGTCTGGCCCGTATGAGCCGCACCATCCGCGAGCGCATGAATGTCCGTGACAATGAAGTGTTCACCCCGACCGACTTGATCAACGCCAAGACCATTTCCAGCGTTATCAACTCGTTCTTCGGTACGAACGCCCTGTCGCAGTTCATGGACCAGACCAACCCGCTGGCCGAGGTGACGCACAAGCGCCGTCTTTCAGCCTTGGGTCCTGGCGGTTTGTCTCGTGAGCGTGCAGGTTTCGAGGTTCGAGACGTACACTACACCCACTACGGCCGTCTCTGTCCTATCGAGTCGCCTGAAGGTCCGAATATCGGTTTGATTTCTTCTCTTTGCGTTTACGCCAAGATCAACGAACTTGGTTTCATCGAGACACCATACCGCAAGGTGGAAAATTCTGTTGTTGACTTGGACAACAATGATGTTGTTTATCTCTCGGCAGAAGAAGAAGAGGCCAAGATTATCGGTCAGGGAAATGCACCGTTGAACGACGACGGTACATTCATCCGCGACAAAGTCAAGTGCCGTCAGGACGCCGATTATCCTGTTGTGCCGCCTTCAGAGGTGGAACTCATGGACGTGGCTCCTCAGCAGATTGCCTCTATCGCTGCTTCTTTGATTCCGTTCTTGGAACACGACGACGCCCACCGCGCATTGATGGGATCGAACATGATGCGCCAGGCAGTTCCTTTGATTCGTTCCGAGGCTCCTATCGTGGGTACTGGTATCGAAAAGCAGGTTTGTGAAGATTCTCGCACGATGATTACGGCAGAAGGCGAAGGCGTGATCGACTTCGTTGATGCCACCAGCATCGTGATTACATACGACCGTAGCGAGGAAGAAGAATTTGTCAGCTTCGACTCTGCTACCAAGACTTACAAGATTCCTAAGTTCCGTCGCACCAACCAGAACATGACCATCGACCTTCGTCCGATTTGCGAGAAGGGTCAGCGTGTGAAGAAGGGCGACATCCTGACGGAAGGTTACGCCACTGAAAACGGCGAACTCGCCCTGGGCCGCAATTTGCTCGTTGCCTACATGCCTTGGAAGGGTTACAACTATGAGGATGCCATCGTGCTCAACGAACGTATGGTTCGTGAAGACATCCTGACTTCTGTTCACGTTGATGAGTTCTCTCTCGAGGTGCGCGAAACGAAGCGCGGTATGGAAGAACTGACCAACGATATTCCTAACGTCAGCGAAGACGCTACTAAGGATCTTGATGAAAACGGTTTGATCCGTATCGGTGCCCGCGTCACTCCAGGCGACATCATGATTGGTAAGATCACGCCGAAGGGCGAAAGCGACCCGACTCCAGAAGAAAAGCTGCTCCGCGCCATCTTCGGCGACAAGGCTGGCGATGTCAAGGATGCTTCTTTGAAGGCCAATCCTTCGCTCTCTGGTGTTGTCATCAACCGCAAGCTCTACGCCAAGGCTGTCAAGTCGCGTGCTGATAAGGCTGCCGACAAGGTGGTTCTCCAGCGCTACGACGACGAGTTTGCCAAGCAGGCTGAGGAACTCAAGGACACGATGATTGAGAAGTTCCTGAAGCTGGCCGGCGACAAGACCGCTTGCAGCGTCAAGGACAATATCGGTTCTGAGGTGATTGCCAAGGGCGCTACTTTCACGCGCAACTTGCTTAAGTCGCTCGACTATACCTCGCTCGACCTGAGTGCCTGGACGGAAGACGAGCACACCAACAAATTGTTGCGTCAGCTCATCATCAGCTACTTGAAGAAGTACAACATCATGGATGCCGCTTTGAAGCGCAAGAAGTTTGCCCTCACCATCGGTGACGAACTTCCTTCCGGTATTCTCCAGATGGCCAAGGTTTACATCGCCAAGAAGCGTAAGATTGGTGTCGGTGACAAGATGGCCGGTCGTCACGGTAACAAGGGTATCGTCTCAAAGATCGTGCGTCAGGAAGATATGCCGTTCTTGGCCGACGGTACGCCGGTCGACATCGTGCTCAACCCGCTGGGTGTGCCTTCACGTATGAACTTGGGTCAGATTTTCGAGGCCGTGCTCGGTGCAGCTGGTAAGAAACTCGGCGTGAAGTTCGCTACGCCAATCTTCGATGGTGCGAAACTCGAGGACTTGTGTGAATGGACAGACAAGGCTGGCCTGCCGCGCTACTGCTCTACGCAGCTTTATGATGGCGGAACTGGTGAGGCTTTCGACCAGAAGGCAACGGTTGGTGTGACTTACATGTTGAAACTCGGCCACATGGTTGAAGACAAGATGCACGCACGTTCCATCGGTCCGTACTCGCTCATCACGCAGCAGCCTCTCGGAGGTAAGGCGCAATTTGGTGGACAGCGTTTCGGAGAAATGGAAGTCTGGGCCATCGAGGCCTTTGGTGCATCACATGTGCTTCAGGAAATCCTTACCATCAAGTCGGACGATGTCACTGGCCGTTCAAAGGCTTACGAAGCCATTGTCAAGGGCGACCCGATGCCAACACCGGGCATTCCAGAATCGCTCAACGTATTGCTTCATGAGCTTCGCGGCTTAGGTCTCAACATTACGCTTGAATAACAGATACACATAGTAACTCTTTACATAGGTAGGCGTTTTCCAAACACCTATTTATAGGACAAGTATTGGCATCCCGCCCTCTGCGGCGGGAGCCAATGGCTTTCCAACCAATATTTCATATAAAACATGGCATTTAAAAGAGACAACAAGATAAAGAGTAACTTCACGAAGATTACCATTAGCTTGGCTTCTCCTGAAGAAATTCAGGCCAATTCTTACGGTGAGGTCCTCAAACCTGAGACCATCAACTATCGTACGTACAAGCCAGAGCGTGATGGTCTCTTCTGCGAACGCATTTTCGGTCCGACGAAGGATTACGAATGCCACTGCGGAAAATATAAGCGCATCCGTTATAAAGGCATTGTCTGCGACCGTTGCGGTGTGGAGGTCACTGAAAAGAAAGTGCGTCGTGAGCGTGCCGGACACATCCAGTTGGTTGTGCCTGTGGCCCACATTTGGTACTTCCGTTCTTTGCCAAACAAGATTGGTTATCTGCTCGGCATCCCGACCAAAAAACTCGATACCATCATCTATTACGAGCGCTATGTCGTTATCCAGCCAGGTGTCTTGAGCGACGACGTGGCTCCCAACGATTTGCTGACGGAGGACGAATACCTCGACTTGCTCAAGAAGTTGCCAAACGACAACCAGTATCTTGAGGATTCCGATCCAAATAAATTCATCGCTAAGATGGGTGCCGAGGCCGTTTACGACCTCCTGACCCGCATCAATCTCGATGAACTCTCGTATGAATTGCGCGACAGAGCCAACTCCGACTCTTCCGTTCAGCGCAAGAACGAGGCTTTGAAGCGTCTGCAGGTGGTTGAGTCTTTCCGCGCCAGCAAAGACAAGAACCGTCCTGAATGGATGATCATGAAGATCATTCCTGTCACGCCTCCAGATTTACGTCCGCTCGTTGCCCTCGATGGTGGCCGTTTTGCCACTTCCGACTTGAACGACCTCTATCGTCGTGTGCTCATCCGCAACAATCGTCTGAAGCGTTTGCTCGAGATCAAGGCACCAGATGTCATTCTGCGTAACGAAAAGCGTATGCTTCAGGAAGCTGTTGACAGCCTCTTCGACAACTCTCGCAAGAGCAGCGCCGTGAAGAGTGACAGCAACCGTCCTTTGAAATCACTCTCTGATTATCTGAAGGGTAAGCAGGGACGTTTCCGTCAGAACCTCCTCGGTAAGCGTGTTGACTATTCAGCACGTTCCGTAATCGTCGTTGGTCCTGAATTGCGTATGGGCGAGTGCGGTCTGCCTAAACTCATGGCTGCAGAGCTCTATAAGCCGTTCATCATCCGCAAGCTCATTGAGCGCGGCATCGTGAAGACGGTGAAGAGCGCCAAGAAGATTGTCGATCGTCGCGAGCCTGTCATTTGGGACATCCTCGAACACGTCATGAAGGGCCATCCTGTGCTCCTCAACCGTGCACCGACACTTCACCGTCTCGGTATCCAGGCCTTCCAACCTAAGATGATTGAAGGCAAGGCCATCCAGCTCCACCCGTTGGCATGTACGGCATTCAACGCCGACTTCGACGGTGACCAGATGGCAGTTCACCTCCCTCTGAGCAACGAAGCAATATTGGAAGCTCAGATGTTGATGCTCCAGAGCCACAACATTTTGAACCCTGCCAACGGTGCTCCTATCACTGTGCCTTCACAGGACATGGTGCTCGGTCTGTATTATATCACCAAGCTTCGTCCAGGCGCAAAGGGCTCAGGTCTGATTTTCTACGGTCCAGAAGAAGCCCTCATCGCCTTCAACGAAAAGCGTGTTGACGTACATGCCCCAGTGAAGGTCATGGTTGATGATGTAGACGAAAACGGCTTGGGTGTCCGCCATTTGGTTGAGACCTCTGTCGGCCGTGTGATTGTCAACGAAATCATCCCTGTTGAGTGTGGCTTCATCAACACCGTTATCTCAAAGAAATCTCTGCGCGACATCATTGCCAAGGTTATCAAGACAGTTGGTATGGCCCGTGCCTGCGATTTCTTGGATGGTATCAAGAACCTCGGTTACCGCAAGGCATACGAGGGCGGTCTGTCCTTCAACCTCGACGATATCATCATCCCGCAGGAGAAGGTAGACATCGTTAAGCGTGGTAACGAAGACATCGAGCAGATCACTGCTAACTATAATATGGGTTTCATCACCGACAACGAGCGTTACAACCAGGTAATTGATACTTGGACGCACGTCAACACCGACCTGAAGAAGACCCTCATGAAGCAGATGACAGAAGCCGACCAAGGTTTCAACGCTGTGTTCATGATGCTTGACTCAGGAGCCCGTGGTTCTGCCGACCAGATTGCACAGTTGGCAGGTATGCGTGGTTTGATGGCCAAGCCTCAGAAAGCCGGTGCAGAAGGTGCTCAGATTATTGAAAACCCGATCCTTTCTAACTTTAAGGAAGGTATGAGCGTGTTGGAGTACTTTATCTCTACCCACGGTGCCCGTAAGGGTTTGGCCGACACCGCCTTGAAGACGGCCGACGCCGGATACCTCACCCGTCGTCTTGTCGACGTATCCCACGACGTGATCATCACGGAAGAGGATTGCGGAACGCTTCGCGGTCTCGTTTGCACAGCGCTCAAGGATGGTGACGAAATCATTTCGTCTCTTGGCGAACGTATCCTCGGCCGTGTGTCAGTACACGACATCGTTCACCCAACAACCGGCAAGGTCATCGTTGCCGCTGGTGAAGAAATCACCGAACCGATTGTTGCCGAAATCGAAGCCTCTCCGATTGAGAGCGTCGAAATCCGCTCGGTTCTCACCTGCGAAAGCAAGCATGGTGTCTGCATGAAGTGCTACGGCCGCAACCTTTCAACAAGCCGTATGGTTCAGAAGGGTGAAGCTGTCGGTGTCATTGCCGCCCAGTCAATCGGTGAGCCTGGTACTCAGTTGACACTTCGTACCTTCCACGCCGGTGGTATCGCTTCGAATGCTGCAGCCAACGCCACCATCGTGGCCAAGAGCGACTGCCGCCTTGAATTTGAAGAACTCCGTACGGTTGACATGACAGCCGAAGACGGCACAGCCTGCAAGATCGTTGTCGGTCGTCTGGCCGAAGTCCGCTTCATCGATGAGAACACAGGTATCGTTCTTTCTTCACAGAACGTGCCTTACGGTTCACAGCTCTTCGTCAACGATGGCGACAAAGTTGAAAAGGGCACCGTCATTGCCAAGTGGGACCCATTCAACGCCGTCATCGTAACAGAAAGTGCTGGTCGCATCCAGTTTGAAGACGTAACGGAAGGTGTCACCTATCGTGTTGAAGAAGACGAAGCAACCGGTCTCCGTGAAAGAATCGTCGTTGAATCCAAGGAGCGTGGCCGTGTTCCATCGTGCCATATCATGGATGAAAACGGTGAGTTGATTCGCACCTACAACTTCCCAATCAACGGTCACATCGTTGTTGAAGACGGTCAGCAGCTCAAAGCTGGTGACATCCTCGTCAAGATTCCTCGTGCCGTTGGTAAGGCTGGTGACATCACCGGTGGTTTGCCCCGTGTGACCGAGCTCTTCGAAGCCCGCAACCCGAGCAACCCCGCTGTCGTTTCAGAAATCGATGGTGAAATCACGATGGGCAACATCAAGCGTGGCCACCGCGAAATCGTCGTTACTTCTAAGCTGGGCGAGGTCAAGAAATACCTCGTGCCTCTGTCAAAGCAGATTCTTGTTCAGGAAAACGACTACGTGCGTGCCGGAACGCCGCTCTCCGACGGTTCAATCACGCCGAGCGACATCCTCGCCATCAAGGGTCCTACCGCTGTTCAGGAATACATCGTCAACGAAATCCAGGACGTTTACCGTTTGCAGGGTGTAAAGATCAACGACAAGCACTTCGAGGTTATCGTACGCCAGATGATGCGCAAAGTTCAGATCGACCAGCCGGGCGATACGCGCTTCTTGGAACAGCAGATTGTCGACAAGCTCGACTTCGCTGAAGAGAACGACCGCATCTGGGGCAAGAAAGTTGTTGTTGATGCCGGTGACAGTGAGGTAATGAAGAAGGGTATGATCGTGACGGCCCGCAAGCTGCGCGATGAAAACTCTCAGCTCAAGCGCCGCGACCTTAAGCTCGTTCAGGTTCGTGATGCCAAGGCTGCCACTTCAACCCAGATTCTCCAGGGTATCACGCGTGCTTCTCTCCAGACAAAGAGCTTCATGTCTGCCGCATCCTTCCAGGAAACAACGAAGGTGCTCAACGAAGCAGCTATCAGCGGAAAGACCGACTACCTCGAGGGTATGAAGGAGAACGTTATCTGCGGTCACCTCATTCCTGCCGGTACCGGTTTGCGTGAGTTCAACAAGATTATCGTTGGTGACGCCGACGAGATGGAGAAGAACAAGATCCCTACAACGATTTGATAATTCGCTCAGACAATAGTGGCCTCCGTGCCGCAGTCTGTGATACATAAACCATAAAATCCCCGCCATGCAATATCCAACAGGTATTGCGTTGGCGGGGATTTTTGTGTTATTGCGTTGGCGGTCATTTCGCCCCTCTGACCTCTTCGATTTCCCTTAGCAGGTCGTTGAGGCGCTTTTGCGATTTCATGAAATGGAAGAAGTCGAGGATGCAGCCGATAACCAGTCCGGCGAGACAGCCACAGAACAGTGTCTGAGAAAAGGCGCTGTCGAGGTCGCGGCAATATTTATATAGGTAGGAGTCTATTTTTTCCTGTAAGTATATCGCAGCGTATGAAGATACGGATATACATAACAGCATGCAACCATCTTAGTCGTGTTAGACTAAGATGGTTGCATGCTGTTATGTATAGGGTTGTCAAAAGTTCAGAGAATATGCGTCAGTGGTCTTGTTCAAACGTCCAATCCGTGATATTGCCTTTTTCGCTATCGAAATTTACGCCGATTTTTGTGATTGGCAGACGGCTGAGGGCAAAGCGTTCTTGGTAGTTTTTCAGATTGATTTGTTGCAAGGCCGTCTGCGCGTTTCTGTTGAGTTTAATTTCAATGATGTAAACATGTGCCTGCGTCATCAACACCATATCAATGCGTCCGTGTGGCGTGTGTACTTCCACGTCAATGCGGTATTGCGTCAGCAGTGTGAAAATGACGTAGAGCATCTGCTGATAGTGCCCCTCGTGGTTTTTCACATTGCAGTAAGGCACCGTTCCGAGGAAGTCTTGCAGCAAACGAAAAGCACCGTCAATGTTGTTGCTGCGTATGTATCGCGAGAGATAGGCCACCGTGACGGCCCCCGATTGTCCGAAGGCGAGATAATTGGGCAAGAGGTTTTCAAAAAGCCCTGTGCGGATTTCTTGGTTCGGGAGGTCGAGCGTGTAGACCCCGACTTCTTCGTCGAAAGCCTTGATGGTCAGATAGCCGCTTTGGTAGAGCAGTGGGGTGAGCGACTGCATGTTTTCCGTTGGTGCGTCAAATTCATATCGCTTGGCTGTCATGCTTCCAATTTGGCTTGGCAGCACATCAAATTTTTGCATCATGTTCAACAGGTAGGTCGGGGTTCCTGTTGAAAACCAATAAGCGTCCAAGTCACCATTGGTCAGTGCGCTCAGCAGGCTGAACGGATTGAAAACATCAGGCGAAGGCCAAGAGAAGTGGTAGCCATCGTAGTTGTTTGCGAGCGCTTCCATCGTTTCTTCCCAATTCTTTCCGATGCGTTTGCCGAGCATTTCCACGTCCGTTCGCATCTGCGTTTCAATTTCCTCCTTTGTGATGCCGCAAATGCCAGCATATTCCGGCAGCATGCTGAGATTGTTGATGTTGTTCAATTCGCTGAAGATGCTGACCTGAGAGAATTTTGTGATACCCGTCAAAAAGACAAAGCGCAGGTAGGGGTCGGCATCTTTTAGCGGACTGTAGAAGTTACGCATCACGTGGCGCAGTTCGTTCAGGTGTTCATCTTCGTGAACAACATCAAGCAAGGGAGCATCGTATTCGTCAATCAGAACGACAGCCTTTTGTCCCGTTTGCCGATATGCCATCTCAATCAGATGGGCCAGACGCATATTGGGGCTTCCTTTCCCGTTCTCAATTCCCAGAGTCCTTTCTTGTTGAGAAAGGATGAAGTCAAGATAGGCTGTCAGTTCTTTTTTGTTCTTGTGTTTGCCTCCAGCCAGACTAAAATGAATCACAGGATGTTTTCCCCAATTCTTTTCAAGGCGTTCAATCGCCAGCCCTTCAAACAGCTCCTTCTTTCCTTCGAAATAGCTTTTCAAGGTCGACACCAACAGCGATTTGCCGAAGCGGCGCGGACGGCTGAGAAATACGTATCTGCCGCTGACATGCGTCATGCGGTAGATGTATTCCGTCTTGTCGATATACAGCATATCGTTTTCCCGTATTTCTTCAAATGTCTGTATACCTAATGGGTAAAGTCTTGGAGTCATATCCGTCTGGTTTTATTTGAACACTACTTTAAGTAGGTACTCAAGTATATGCCAAGAGCATTATTCTTACATATAAAATATTCTGACCACCTACTTACAATATTGCAAATATACATATTTTTGTCTAACGTTCAAAGTTTGATGCCGTGTTTCAAAATCCCCTCCGTCAACATGCCCTGCGGCATAAATCGTTGTAGCGTGGCGGTGATGGTGTTCAGCATGCGCTCCCTGACGTAGTCATCTTTGATATAGAGCGAGATGCGGCGTTCAGAATGGTAGTTACCCTCAATCTGCCGCACGTTCTTCCGTTGCGCGTCAGAGAGAAACGGCAGGTGCATTTCCGGGATGATGGTGAAACCTCCGTTTTCGTCCACGATGCGTATGAGCGTGTCGATGCTCCCCGCCTCGTAGATGTGGTGTCCTTTGCTGCGTGCTTTGCAGAAACTGAACGCACTGTCGCGTAGACATTGCGCCTCACGCATAATCCACATGTTCTCGTGTTCCAGATTTTCTGGCTTAAACACCGGGAGCTTGCGCCAGCAGCTTTCGGCCAAATACACGAAAAATCGCTCCGTGTAGAGCGCCACCTCCAGCAGACCTTGGCGCGTGTTGTCCGAAATCGCGATGGCCGCGTCGACCTCTCCGTCGAGCAGGGCGTCCTGCATCGACCGCACCTTCATTTCTCGGATGGTCAGGTCGACGGCGGGGTAGTCTTCGCGGTAGTGTCGGATGAACTTGGGCAGGATGTAAGGGGCGATGGTGGGGCCGACAGAAAGCGTGAAAGAGCCGCCGATGCTGTCCTTGTCCTCTGCCACGATTTCGCCGATGCGTTCCGTTTCCATCAGGGCCCTCTGCGCCTGCCTAACGATTTTTGCGCCAACCGTGGTTGGCACGACCGATTTGTTGGAACGTTCAAAGAGGCGCACGTCGAGTTCCTCCTCCAATTTCACGAGCATGGCGCTGAGTGTTGGCTGCGAAACACGGCAAGCCTCGGCCGCTTTCGCGAAATTGCGGAAGCGGTCGAGGGCAATGATATATCTGAGTTGTTGCAGATTCATGCTGGAGAAAGATTACTGGAAGCCATATAAGAGCGCCTTCAGATCGGCCAGACTCATCGCGCCGCTCTGGCGCCACAGCAGTTCGCCATTTCTGAACAGCATGAGCGTCGGTACCGACTGGATGCGGTAGGCGCCAGCGAGCGCCTCATTTTTATCAACGTCCAGTTTGATGATTCTCAAATTCTCCCCTTCGCTCGCTTTCAGTTGTTCGAGCACGGGGTGCATTTGCTTGCACGGGCCACACCATGTGGCGAAGAAATCAACCAGCGTCAGTTGGTTGCCATTGATAATGTCGTTGAAATTTTCCATGATGTCAGTGTTTTTTGAGTTTGCAAATCATTTGGGTCATGTTGCCCATCGGGCAGAACACACACCAAGTGCGTGGACGGTAAACGATTGTCAGCACGACGCCCACGATGAGCGAGGTCAGCATGATGCCGTAGAGGCCGAAGGCAAATTGCGCCATCCACGGTTCCAATTTCGTGACGTAAGCCCAATGCCAGGGAACGTCGAAAGTCCAAAGCAGGTGAACCGTTTCGTGAAGCGATTCCATTTCCTGCGCCACTTGCACCGTCAGCCAAATCATTTGGATGAAGAAGAACATGAAGAACACGAGGAACCCGTTTCTAAACCATTTCGACGACAGCCATCTCGGCGCCACCTTCCTGCTCGACCATTTCAGCGTATTGCCGATTTGCAGAAACAGTTGTCCGCGTCCGCAATAGTTGTTGCAGTAGCCCTTTCCGCCTCCGAAAATAGCCATCAGTAGCGGTATGAGAAAGCATATCACGCCAAGCCAGGCAAACGCGATGTTGAAGAATCCCAATGTGAAGTAGGTGGCGGAGACGAGCCACATGTAGTCGCTCCAGCGTTTTTTCTTTTTAGCCATAGAGTAAGTAGTCTGAATTGATATGCGGGGAGGAAACGGTTTTTTAGTTTCGCGTCTCCGTCTCCCTCAACACCTTGTGTATCACCCCTGCCGGACAATTCTTCTCGCAAATGCCGCAACCGATGCAGAGGTTCTCGTCGACCACGGCGTAGCAACCCTTGTGGATGCTGATGGCATCTCGCGGGCAAACCTTCACGCAAACCCCGCATGCCACGCAGCGGTCGCGTTCATTCTCAGCCTTGTATTTTGCCATCGTTATTCTTTTTCCAAAAGTTCTTCAAGAAACTCCGAGGCGTCGGCCACGCAGAGCGGGCATTCCCTCAACACCTTTCCTGTCCCGATGCCTTTGAGGAGCTTGCATTGAGTCGCCCCGTTGCGTTGCTGGAATTTCTCCATAATCTGTCGCATCCCCTTCATGGCTTTGACCTTGTCTTTTGTTGCCAAACTGTAGACGATGCCAGCACCGACGATGGCGCCACACGTCCCTTCCATATTTCCCATTCCTGCGCCGAAACCGTTGCCGATGTTCTTGACCGTTTCCTCGTCAAGGCCAGTCTTGTCGGCGTAGGTGCAGGCCACGGCCTGTGTGCAGTTGTGCGTACCACATATTTTCTTCGCTGAAGCTTCTTGTATTCTGCTTTCCATATTGTTTGAGTGATTGATTACGGTGCAAAGATGAACATTTATTTATAGACAGACAAATGAAAGGGTCTATATGTTTATAGATATTGTCTATCAATAACTGCAAAGCGCGGCGGACGGCAGCTGTCAGCGGACGGCGTGGAGATTGAGTTCGACGCGCCATACAACGGCAAGATGGTGGACCATATCTCTCTTGCGGACTTCGATAATGGTGTTTCCGAGATTGCTGATGCAAACGGCAATGTGCTTTGGAATGATGTAGGGGCAAAATAATAAGTAGGTGTTGAAAACCCAAGAAGAATCAAGGTCGGTAAAGAGGCGCCAGCGCCCCTGAAAGGGGCTCATATTTAGGGTGGGGGCTTGCCCCTACCTCTTGGGGCCTATTAATGAACCTCGCCCCTGAAAGGGGCTCATATCTCGAATCTTATTGCGGGGCAAGCCCCGCCAACGATATGCGCCCCTTACAGGGGCAGAAGCGAGAATTGATGAGCTGCGGCGAGAGATAGGGGCAAGCCCCTATCCTGGAATATGAGCCCCTTTCAGGGGCAGCGGCGCAACTGCCATGTTATTTGGTTCAAAACCGCCAGAGACTTTTCTTGATTTTGAACACCCTACCTGCATGGATAATAAAATAATTTTGAACACCTACTTATCCCTCCTTTGCTGTTTCGGCGGGAAGAACCATGTCGCGTCTGCCCTCGTTGCAAAACCCCCGATACCAAAAACTTGGAAAAATGTTTTGAAAAGGTTGATAATTAGATTCTTGAAATCTTGTCAGTTCCAAGGGAAATTGCTACCTTTGCAGGCCGAAAGGTGTAGTGTACACCTACGACAATACTCAGAAGAAAAGAAAATATAATATATAACAAATTAAAAATCAACGAAATGCCTACTATTCAACAATTGGTAAGAAAGGGTAGAAGCGTGGCAGCAGACAAGAGTAAGTCTCCTGCTTTGGATTCATGCCCTCAGCGCCGTGGCGTATGCGTCCGTGTTTACACGACAACCCCTAAGAAGCCTAACTCAGCAATGCGTAAGGTGGCTCGTGTTCGTTTGACGAACTCAAAGGAAGTCAACTCTTACATCCCTGGAGAAGGCCACAACTTGCAGGAGCACTCAATCGTTCTCGTGCGTGGCGGTCGTGTTAAGGACCTCCCTGGTGTACGTTACCACATCGTTCGCGGTACACTCGATACCGCTGGTGTAGCAAGCCGCACACAGCGTCGTTCTAAGTACGGTGCTAAGCGTCCTAAAGCTGCCAAGAAATAATTATTAAGGCGAATCCAAAAGCGATTCTTTTAGAAGCCTAAAAATGTTGGTTTGCAGAAGAGGTTGAGTAAACATTCCGATGGGAAGTTGAAGAACTGACATTGCAGCCCTATTTAAAAACAAATCAACTCACAAAAGAAAATGAGAAAAGCAAAGCCAAAGAAGCGTGTGATCCTCCCGGATCCCGTTTACGGAGACCAGAAAGTTTCCAAGTTTGTTAACCACTTGATGTATGACGGTAAGAAGAATATTTCTTACGAAATCTTCTATAAGGCCCTCGAAATCGTCGGCGAAAAGATGAAGGATCAGGAGAAGTCAGCCCTCGAAATCTGGAAGGCCGCTCTCGACAAGATCACTCCTCAGGTAGAAGTTAAGAGCCGTCGTATCGGTGGCGCAACTTTCCAGGTGCCGACAGAAATTCGTCCCGACCGCAAAGAGTCTGTTTCAATGAAGAACATGATCAACTTCGCCCGCAAGCGTGGCGGTAAGACCATGGCCGACAAGCTCGCTGCTGAAATCATGGACGCTTTCAACGAGCAGGGTGGTGCCTTCAAGCGTAAGGAAGACATGCACCGCATGGCTGAAGCTAACCGTGCATTCGCACACTTCAGATTCTAAACATAGTAATATCGCTTATTCAATAAAACAATGGCAAAGCACGATTTACATTTGACTCGTAATATCGGTATTATGGCTCACATCGATGCCGGTAAGACGACAACTTCTGAACGTATCTTGTTCTACACGGGTAAGACGCACAAAATCGGTGAAGTTCACGATGGTGGTGCAACCATGGACTGGATGGCCCAGGAACAGGAACGCGGTATTACTATTACGTCTGCCGCTACCACCACTTTCTGGAACTGGCAGGGCAAGCAGTATAAGATTAACTTGATTGACACCCCGGGACACGTTGACTTCACCGCTGAGGTTGAACGTTCACTCCGTGTGCTCGATGGTGCCGTCGCTGCATATTGCGCCGTTGGTGGCGTTGAGCCTCAGTCTGAAACCGTTTGGCGTCAGGCTGACAAGTACAACGTTCCACGTATTGCTTATGTCAACAAGATGGACCGCTCTGGTGCCGACTTCTTCGATGTTGTTCGCCAGATGAAGGACGTCCTCGGTGCTCATCCTTGCGTTCTCTCAATTCCTATCGGTGCTGAAGAGAAGTTCAAGGGTATCATTGACTTGATTAAGATGAAGGCCATCCTGTGGCACGATGAAACCATGGGCGCTGAATACGAGGTTGACGAAATTCCTGCTGAACTCCAGGCTGAGGCTCAGGAATGGCGCGACAAGCTCGTTGAAACCGCTGCTGAGTGCGACGAGGCTTTGATGGACAAGTTCTTCGATGATCCTTCTTCAATCACTGAAGAAGAACTCATCGCCGCCATCCGTAAGGGTACGCTCGCCATGGACATCGTTCCGATGACCCAGGGTTCTTCATTCAAGAACAAGGGTGTTCAGACTTTGCTCGACTACGTTTGTATGTTCTTGCCTTCACCTCTTGATACGCCAAACATCGTTGGTACGAATCCTGAAACTGGTGAAGAGGAAGACCGCAAGCCAAGCGAAGACGAAAAGACTTCTGCCCTCGCATTTAAGATTGCCACTGACCCATACGTTGGTCGTTTGACTTTCTTCCGCGTATATTCTGGTAAGATTGTTGCTGGTTCTTATATCTACAACGTACGCTCAGGTAAGAAGGAACGCGTTTCTCGTTTGTTCCAGATGCACTCAAACCACCAGAACCCGGTTGACGAAATCTGCGCTGGTGATATCGGTGCAGGTGTAGGTTTCAAGGATATCCACACTGGTGACACTTTGGCTGACGAAGACGCACCAATCGTATTGGAATCTATGGACTTCCCTGATCCAGTTATCGGTATCGCAGTTGAGCCTAAGACTCAGAAAGACCTCGACAAGCTCTCTAACGGTTTGGCCAAGTTGGCTGAAGAAGACCCAACCTTCACCGTTAAGACCGACGAGCAGACAGGTCAGACGGTTATCTCTGGTATGGGTGAGCTCCACTTGGACATCATCATCGACCGTTTGAAGCGCGAATTCAAGGTTGAATGTAACCAGGGTAAGCCTCAGGTTAACTATAAGGAAGCCATCACCAAGACTGTCAACCTCCGCGAGGTTTACAAAAAGCAGTCGGGTGGTCGTGGTAAGTTCGCCGACATCATCGTTAACGTTGGTCCTGTAGACGAAGACTTCAAGGAAGGCGGTCTGCAGTTCATTAATAAGGTGACTGGCGGTAACATTCCTAAGGAATTCATCCCATCAGTACAGAAGGGATTCGAGAACGCCATGAAGAGCGGTGTGCTCGGTGGCTATCCTCTCGACAGCTTGAAGGTTGAACTGCTCGACGGTTCGTTCCACCCAGTTGACTCTGATCAGTTGTCATTCGAAATCGCAGCTCTCCAGGCTTACAAGAACGCTTGCGCACAGGCAGGTCCTGTCTTGATGGAGCCTATCATGAAGCTCGAGGTTGTTACACCTGAGGAGAACATGGGTGACGTTATCGGTGACTTGAACAAGCGTCGTGGACAGGTTGAAGGCATGGAAAGCGGTCGTTCTGGTGCTCGCATCGTGAAGGCTATGGTTCCATTGTCAGAAATGTTTGGTTACGTAACAGCTTTGCGTACCATCACTTCTGGTCGTGCAACTTCTTCTATGCAGTATGACCACCACGCTCCTGTTTCCAACTCAATCGCTAAGCAGGTGCTTGAGGAAGTTAACGGTCGCGTAGACCTCGTTAAGTAATCAGCCACTGGCGAATTGCTTATCAAGGATAGTGCAGGGCGGAAGGCTGGCTTCGGCCAGGATGCTTCTCTCTGCGCCTCCCAAACTTTTAGAATAGAAATATCCTAAACAATCAATGCCGACGGGGCGGCGGGCTAACGAATGACTCTTAGCCCGTTCAACCCTCGACGGCGGTTATAAATCAATAAAAGAAATGAGTCAGAAAATTCGTATCAAGCTGAAGAGCTACGATCACACTCTCGTAGAAAAGTCTGCTGAGAAGATCGTCAAGAACGTGAAGGCCACCGGCGCCATCGTTAGCGGTCCGATTCCCCTTCCAACACGCAAGCGTATCATCACTGTCAACCGCTCAACCTTCGTTAACAAGAAGAGCCGCGAGCAGTTTGAAGTGTCTTCTTACAAGCGTCTCATCGACATCTATAGCTCAACTTCTAAGACAGTTGACGCTTTGATGAAGTTGGAATTGCCTTGCGGTGTTGAAGTTGAAATCAAGGTGTAGTCTTTGACAAAGCTTCAAGCACAAGAATAGCATGAATGGCGGGACGCTCCCGCAGTCATATATTCCCTTAATCCCGGTCAGGAGCCTTCCTGGCTGGGATTTTTTGTAGGGGTAGGGCAGGGGCGGAATGGGTGTTTACAAGTAGGTGTTCAAAATTCCATAAAATCAAGGTTGGTAAAGAGGCGCCAGCGCCCCTGAAAGGGGCTCATATTTAGGGTAGGGGCTTGCCCCTACCTCTTGGG